>PDWI01000654.1_pt1 | contig 55717 bp, 46 predicted proteins | sample 1430891 | NCBI WGS metagenome assembly PDWI01 (sample SAMN01162508, study PRJNA174530) | Oral metagenome, whole genome shotgun sequencing project. | biome: Marine environment; feature: Marine mammal; material: Swab sample of the gingival sulcus; isolation source: swab sample of gingival sulcus... | reverse complement strand
ATCAAAAAACTGAACCTTAAAAACTCCATATCGTCTAGCTTGCTATCGTTGTCAGAGGCAGGGCTATAGAATGAATCAGCTTGCGACTGATTCAGGCGTACAATCATTCAATCTGGCGAGAGAAGGTCATCTATTTATGTGGGAACAGGTGACTTATGGTTAACAAAACGTTGTAAAACCTGGGTCACATCCTCACAAACGACGGCAAGTTTACAAGCAGCTTCCAACGTCCACTCCTGCCGGTTGTATCCATTCCACAGGTAGGCAGCAGACAACCACCCGCCCAGGTCATAGGGAACAACAGGTTGAATTGGGTTATGGGGGTCTGGGGGTTAAGGATTATTGGACGCAACGGAAAACGATTTGATAGGTTTAGCTTGTGTACTCGCCTAGCCTTACGGTATTATATGTTTGTCTCTTTTTAACCGCTTGGCGTCCAGTACGCCCAGACATTTTTATTAGTTTTCTGGCTGCATCCAGCAATCAGAAAATCATATGTGCATCGAGATGTGATCTTACGCATCTTTTCGTTCTGTTCCAGAGTATATTTATACCGAAGATCGGTATAAATATACCGTCAGGATGATATGATTATCCTGGCGACTGTGTTATCTTAACTGCAAAAATCTCTAAAATTTGAGATAATTTGAGATGAAGGACTATGGCTAAGGAGATATTAGTCGTTGACGATGAGAAGGCGATAACCAGCGCTCTATCTGTATTACTCAGTGGTGCTGGCTATGAGGTTGTCGTCGTCCACTCCGGGGAAGAGGCAATTGAGCAGTTATCTGTGAAAGATCCCGACCTGATAATTCTGGACGTCATGATGCCTGTCCTTGACGGTTACGAGGTTTGCCGCCTGGTCAGGCAGCAAAGAGAATATATACCTATTCTCATGTTGACAGCTAAAGATAAAACATGGGAAAAGGTAACCGGCCTCGAATTGGGTGCCGATGTTTACATGACTAAACCATTTGAGTCTGGTGAGCTGTCGGCCCAAGTGAAAGCGCTCTTGCGGTTGGCCGAACAGACGAGTCCCCATTTTGAAAAAGAAGGGAACAATGAGGATAGACCTCTGATTTGTGGACCCCTCATCCTTTACCCCCAACAACATCGAACACTATTGAATGATAAGGGAATTAAGTTATCTCCCAAGGAGTTTGAGTTGCTCCATTTCTTTATGCAGCATCTGGGACAGGTATTCGGCCGACAGACCTTACTACGACGGGTATGGGGGTATGATTATCCAGATGACTCTCGCACTGTAGACACGCGCATCCAACGACTACGTACAAAAATTGAAACTGATCCCGCACAGCCACAATTGTTGCAAACCGTGCGTGGGTTTGGTTATCGCCTTGTATCGGCAGAATGGTAAGAAGAATATGAAGAAAATTCATAGACTGTTGCCAAAGCTTGCAGCCTACGAACCACACCTATTTAAGTGGCCATCACAGAGAAGATTGCGTGTTAGTGGTCATAGTGGTCTCAGATGTTGACGTGCTGAGACCACTACGACTACTTGGATACACACCATACGCCTAGTTAAAGTTTGTCTACCACTCATATGCCCAGACTGGCATCTCAAGTGCGAGCGAATGAATAGGCATGTTTTGCCAATGTCGATTGTTGCTTAGCTGCGTTCTTACAAGTTGTGGTGTGATATCTATCATGCGTACCAATTCACTTTCTGACAGCTTTTCGAGGCCTTCTCTGTCTGTCCAAATCCGAACAGCTAAATAGCCTCTAACATCAATAATGACCGTGTCGTTTGTGGGGGGCGCCCCTTCAGATAATGCGACCGCAGCTTCCGCTTCCGCATGAGCAATATCTTCTAAAGAACGCGATAGAGATGTACCTTCCTCGATAGCATAACTAGCGAACGGAATATCTCGCACATACCCAACAGCACCGCTTTCAAAAACAGTTGCATTTGCTGATTCGAGCAAGAAGTTTGCTTTGTCCATTGTCAATGGGCGACTGAAAATAACCATAACATCAACCGTCTGCTCACCCACTTCCGTCAACCATTGGGTTAAACGTCCTTGGTTATCTTCTAGATAAGCAGCAGAAAACTGAGAGGAGTTTGTTTCTGAAAGATTAGGATGAATCGCGACTTCAATGCCTTGGGTTTGCCTCTCTTTGGTTTCCGTATTGTAGAATGTATCGATGCTCACATCGTAATAGTAATTGTTTGCTCTGTAACGTTGCTCTGATACACGAGCCATCACCAGGGGGCCAAAACTAGCCCATAAACTGATACTGAGTAACATGAAAACGCTAAAAACGACAAGGATACGTTTATTCTTAAACATGTGAAAACCTCCTTACTATTAACATTGGATTTTCGTACCAAATAGTACCGTACTAATGTCATAACCATATCACGGCCGTGTTACAGTTGTGTCACAATTTGGTAAACGTTATGTTACATTGCCAGGACGGCTTGCCTCCGGTATAGTTTGGATCAATGATTGCCTTGCCTTTGCAAACCATGATTTTTGTCGCTTTACTGGCAATAGTCGGTGCCGGATTGGCAGCGGTTACCATCGACCGGCGGCGTTTCCGTGAACCCTTATTGATTCGCGCCGGGGTTCAGCCAACACTTTTAGGACGACGCTTTGATTCGGCGCCCTTTGGACTATTATTGCTTGATCCGCAACTGCGGAGGCTTTACGCTAATGCCATTGCCCGCCGTTTGCTGTCACTTAATTCCTCTCTGAAAAGGAGTGATGATGGCCATTGGCGCGTCGAATTACAACAGGATCTGGCAACCATACAATCCTCTAACCATAATCAGCCCCTCTACCGTATCCTCACCCTACCCACCGGCCAGACGATAAGCTGGTGGATTTGTCCTTTGCCTCGTCTGACCCTACTTTTTGTCACCGACTTGAGCCAGTAGCGACGTTTACAGCAAGCTTCACAAGCGTTTTTGAGTACCCTGTCTCATGAACTCCGCACCCCCTTAACGGCCGTTCTAGCCCACCTGGATATTGTGCAAAAGCGAGAAGTGGATGAGGCCACGCATCAAAACTCGCTGACCATCATTCGCCAGGAACTCAACCGCCTAACGCGGCTGGTGCAGGATATGTTGTAACTGGGTCGTCTGGAGATGGGCGAGGTAGTGGAAAAACGGCCGTCCGGGAGACCAGATTAAAATTTGCCTAAAACCGGAAACAAATGGTGTCCTAGTCATTATTCAAGATACGGGGCCGGGTATTCCACCCCAACAGTTACCACATGTGACCGAGCGCCTCTACCAGGGGCATAAGGAAAACCAAGGGAGCGGGTTAGGCCTGTCCATTGTCACCGAAATATTGCGCCTGCATGATACCCAGCCGGAAATTGAGAGTCCCGGCGATGAGAAAACAGGTGTCAAGGTCTCATTTCTTCTACCTACAAATGAATCTCAATACGGAGGCTAATGATCCCACGATCTACTCGTACTAAATTCATTCTATTGTTGGCATTTATCATCTTCGTCATTGTTTACTGGCTCATCCCCATCCCCGGTCAACTCCTCATCGTCCCTGACCACTGGCAGCAAATTAACATCTGGCCCCAGGTGCGTATTCGTGCTGAGGATTTGCAACCGGGTCAAGAAGCATCTCTCGTCATTTTCGATACAATACCCTGGACCCACGTCAAGCTTATTGTCGGGGATGGTGAAGGAACGCTCGATGGCTACGAAGTTAACGGCAGCACCGGAGTCCACCAGTGGAACTGGTCATTCACTGTCCCAGAGGCGCGAGACTACAACCTCAACTTCTACCACAGTTGCGACACTGGCTGCCAGGCGTGGACAACGGCAACTGCTGGCACGGTAACAGCTCCAGATAACACATCCACCCAATCTGAGCTTATTCCCACCAAGCTGGGTGTCGTTTTCGCTAACCCAGAGCGCGACTGGCATAACCGGCGTGGTTGGGTAGTGGAGTTGACCTACACACAATTGGCCGAAGCCGAGTATTGGGGCATTGATGATCTGGCCAGGCGGGTCGAAGTAGCCGTAAACGAGGGGTTATTGGTGTTGGTCCGCGTAGACTACAATCAGGGGCAGAGCATACCCCCACCTGACGACTACCTGGCCCTCGACACATACCTGAACTACATCCAGCGTTTAGCCCGCGATGACCGGCTAAAGAACGTTTATGGCTACATTGTTGGCAGTGGCTTCAACACCCGCAGCGGTAATTCGCAAGCATCCGAAAATATGGTAACGCCGGCCTGGTATGCACGAGTGTTCAATGGCTATCGTGCGCCAGCCGATCATACCGATAATGTTGTACAAACCATTCGGGCCGAAAATGTGACTGCGCGTATCCTCGTTGGACCGGTGTCTACCTGGCGTACCGACCAGGATGGCGCGTTGACTTACCGGATTGACGTTCCCTGGCTCAACTATTTCCATACGCTCGTGGCGGCGATTGACTAGGCAACACAAGAAAAAGCATCTGTAGGAATTGCTATGGTTACTCCCGACGGATTTGCCGTGCAGGCATCCGGTCGGCCCGATGCACCCGAATTAACTGCTTCTGAACGGGCCAATGAGCCAAATATAAATTTACAACGGCCGTTTACTTGTTTCATGCCAATCGTGCCACCTGTATACACAATATAAACTCGCTTTTTCATAAATAGATCCCTGAGACTAAGTTAAGTTGTCTGACCCACAAACGGGTATGTTTACGCTCCCTGCTGTGTTTAACGATCAGCAGCCACAATACGACCTGAGTCGATTGGTATGTTAACATAAACTTGACACGGATAGCAACGCGGCAGGGTTGGCAAACTTTTGGATTCTCGATAAAAGTGTACTATTTCTCTTGTGCTTTATTCTATTCAATGTTATGATCGTTATGTCACCTAGGCGTTACCCGTCAGGCAGCACCTGACACAGCATGACCCAGAAGTAACTATGGACGAAAATAAGAGCCCCGAAACACCACCTGAAAGTAACGAACACAACGACGAAGAATTCACCGCCACCTACATTCCCGGTGAACCACAAGCCAGTCAGCCCCAGACGATTGCTCAATTGTTTGTGACCCTGTCTCCGCTCCTTAGATTTTTAATACTTGCCATCATTGTCCTCGTTGTGCTGGCGATTGTCTATTGGATTTTATCGCCTAAGGCAGAGCAAGCAGGTAACGTGCTGCCTGGCACAGAAACGGCCGTTGTGACTAACATCACCCCCTTCATCCCCCCTACCGACACAGTCGCGGCCACAGCAACGCCCCGTATTTACATCGAATCTGAAACGGCAATTGCCCAATCGGCTCCCGTTGGTTCCCCCACGCCCATCATTTACGTGGTACAGAAAGGCGACACACTCAACAAGGTGGCACGACTGTATGGCGTGACCGTGCAAGACATTGTCACCCTCAACAATATCTTCAACCCAAACAGCATCCCTATCGGGCAAGAACTTTTGATTCCCACACCAGGATCGGGAACCAGCATACCGGTTCATACAGCATCGGCAGGCAGCCCGCCCATGGAAACACCAGCGGCGCCACCAGCAGAAACGGCCGTTTCCCCCTCCCCTACTCCCTTGCCAGAACTCGTGATCCGGGGCATTGAGTCCGTCGAATTACGCATCGCTGCTGGCACAGATTATCAGGCCATCACCACCTTACCCCAAGGCACATTCGTCACCATCATTGCCAAAACACCCGCTGGTGATTGGTATCTGGTGCAGCTTGAAGATGGATTTACCAGAGGATGGATCCCAGCAGCCTATACCGGGATTATCTATCCTGGCGATCCCAATACCATTCCTACAACCCCCAGACCCTAAGTGACCGTCTAAAAAGTAATCCCCGTTTTTCCGGGGTAAAGGTCACTCAATATATGACTTATAAAAAAAAGGAGATTGACAATGGCCATAAGTACCGCAAATGCAGTTTGGGAGGGAACCCTAAAAGAAGGAAAAGGCGTCATGATTCTGCCTGAGGGTCAATATGAAGGACCATTCACCTACGCTTCTCGTTTCACAGACGGAGATGGCACCAATCCAGAAGAACTAATTGGCGCAGCAAACGCCGGTTGTTTTTCCATGTTCTTGTCCGCATTATTGACCAAGAATGAAACCCCACCCGTAAAAGTTGCCACCACAGCCACCGTTCACCTGAGCGATGACCTGGCTATCACCAATATTGATTTAGCCTGCGAGGCAGAAGTCCCTGGCATCTCAAACGAAAAATTCCAGGAATTAGCAGAAGAAGCCAAAGTCAAATGTCCCGTTTCCAAGGTATTGGCTAGCGCTGAGATTTCCTTGCAAGCCACCTTAAAATAGTTCCTCTCTTTTGACTTAGCGGCCATCTAGAAACAAATCCCCTGCTTACAGATAGTCAGGGCACGGGAAGCACACTCATCAGTAGTGTGTGGCGCTCGTCTGCTGTTCGTCAATGACCCGTGCCACTCCCCTCTGCCCATCAAACAATCACAGTCCCCTTCTTCAGCATCTCCTCCACCAGTTCAGGTACACGGGGATGCGTTGCATAGAACCCACGATACTTAGCAGGCAGCATCGCCGCAATACGACACATCAACTCATCTGTCTGGTCATGAAGGAACTTTTCCCGTGCTTTGCCTCGTGGCATAGGGGGCAAGGTATACGGCTTACCAATACGCACATGGACAACAAGCTTGCGGAAATGGAGCAAACGCCGCACAACCGCCCGGTCTTCTGTGCCCCAAATAGCAATAGGTATAAGGGCAGCATTCGTCTTAACAGCCAAGTATGCAGCGCCCTCTTTGGCTTCTAGCAATGCCTCCGTTTTGCTGCGCGTCCCCTCCGGGGCAATGCCCAAAATATGCCCCTGCTGCATCCGTTTGATGACGGTCTTCAACGTCTTAAAATCAGCTTCATACCTGTTGAGCCAGAGCGCATCTAACTCCCTCATCACCCAGCGCCAGAACCAATATTTTTGATACTTTTCGGCAACCATAATCACAAAATCTTCCCGATCAGATAAAATCACTGCTAACAAAGCATCAAGCCGCCCCAGGTGATTGGAAGCCACAATGGCTGCTCCTGTTTCGGGGATATTGTCTAAACCTACAATATCAATATAAGAAATGGCACGGAGTATCGGGCGCACAACAATCCGGGCTAGTCGAATGAAATCCATAACTGTTCCTGCACAATTCTAATATTGAATCCTGTCCACAAAAATCACATTTTGGCAGAACCCTGTGGCAAATTATAGCCATTCATCTATGCACACGCCATTGGTGCAGCTCAAGGTGCCCGGCACTTTATCGTCATGGTATCCAACGATTGACCATATCGGTTATACTAAATGCGCATCCATAAATAAGTTGTGGCATTGATGGATGGGCTTCAAGTGACCTTTACCCCGGAAAAATGGAGACTAATTCTTAGACGGTTAAGCGTCAGTCAGCTTCCTGTTTTTTATCATGAACGAGGTGAACGAATATGAACACAAAAGATGCTTCAAATTTCAATAACCAAGAGATGAAATGGGTGCCAGCGGCAAAAGTTCAAGGTGAGCTTGTCGCAGAAGTTTTAGCCAGCCAATTACGTGCCGCAGATATTCCCGTAACCGTCTGGCAAGAAAGTGTGGGCAATACCTTGGGCATAAACATTGGCCCCCTGGGAACTGTCAGGGTGATGGTGCCAGAAGAATATCTGGAGCAAGCACAAGCACTTTTGGATTTAGAGCCTGTCCTTAAACCGGCACGAGAAGATGTGGTGTGTCCATATTGCGGTGTGGAACTTGAGTTAGATGCCAGCGACCTTGCGCAAGGTTGGTTCACTTGTCCAGAATGTGATGAAGAGACCAATATCGTCTTTGAAGAATAAACTTCGGGGGGACAGGTTAACTATTCTAAGTTGGCGTCGATCACCTCAGCGAAGGCAGTATAAGATTGAGAGCCCACAAAAATGGTGCCATTGATGTCAAACCTCGGCTGGCTAACAATGCCACGTTGGCGGCGTATGTTATCCAGGGCTAGCACCTGATCCATAGCAGATTGGCTGTTGTAGCAGGCTTCAAATGCAGCTTGATCAGCACCAGCCGCCACGGCCGTTTCCACGTAAAAATCTTGCCCAGCGCCCCGTAACTCATCCTGATTGGTAAACAGGCTATGATGCACTGCCCAGAATAGATTAGGGTCTTGCTGACCTGCACATTCAGCTGTTAAGGTGGAGTAAATTGAAGGATTGCCATGATTGATGACTGGCCAAAAGACCAGTTTCACCTGCCCGGTTTCCACATAATCCTGCACAATATTTGGCTTTGCGCCTAACACGTAGGCACGGCAACTGCTTCACAAGAAGTCTGAGTAGTCGATTATCGTCACAGGAGCTGCCGGGTCTCCTAAGAAAAAAGCTCCTTCGTCGGTGCGCCCAGCTATAACGGCCGTTTCCATTTCAGGCTCTTCCGTGGGCAGCGCAGTGGGTTGGTCAGTGAGTGGGTCAGTGGGTTGTTGGGCTGTTGGCGGTAGCGCCGTGGCCGTTTCCACCATAGGTGGCTCAGTGGGTACCGGCGAAGCCACCGCTGCATTTTCTTCAGGTTGAGGTTCAGCATTGGGCGCACATGCAGCCAACGCTAAGAGAACAATTGGTAATAACAAAATCCATCTTTTCATAGGGGGAATTATAACAAGGGAAGCGGGTAGAACTTCTTACATGAAGCTTACAAAAAGAAAACGCATCGAGCAGCGAGTGGCAAACCGCTTGCTCCGCCCCCTCATGCTAACTTGCTGGCTTTTGCCCCACGTGGATAGCAATCGTGCCAAACATAAACATCTTGTAATGCACATTGGTTAAGCCAGTTTGCTGCATGATTCGCGCCAATTCATCAGGATATTTGAAGGCTTGGGTGCTGTCTGGCAGATAGCGATAGGCATCAGCGTTGCCAGCGATCATTTTGCCCAGCATGGGGATGACATAGTTGAGGTGGATACCGATGAACGGCTTGAGCAAATTGTCTTTGGGTGGGCTAGATTCCAACACGACCACACGTCCGCCCGGTTTGGTCACGCGCATCTGCTCTTGAAAAGCCCCAGCCACATCAATGACATTTCGCATTAAAAAGCCAGAAGTCACTGCGTTGAAGGTGTCATCAGGAAAAGGTAATGCCAGCGTATCAGCAGTGGTCCAGTGGATAGCTTGCCGTTTGGGATCACGCTTGCCTACCTGCATCATCTCAATCGTAAAATCACCACCAATCGCCTGAATAGATGGCTGTTGCTGCACGCCTTCCAAGGCAATATCTCCCGTCCCTGTTGCGATGTCAAGCAAACGGCCGTTTGCTGGCAGCTGCGCCTGTTCAACGACATACCGGCGCCATTGCACATCTTGCCCGGCAGTCATCAACCGGTTCATCGTGTCATAGCGCCCGGCAATGCGAGCAAACATATCTTGCACGTACTCTGCGCGTTTTTGTCCCTCTAAATGAGCCATTTTCACTGTACAGTAAGCGGTAATCCGTAATCCGGTTTACGAGACACGGGTCTCAGACCCCTGTTCACTGCTGTTCTCCTTCATTTACAATTTCAGATTCAACTTCGTCGCTGTCGTCATCTTGCCAGGGCATGACTTTGCGTGCTTTGCTCGTGCCCGTTGGCGGCCCAATGATATTCATATCTTCCATGGCATCAATCATGCGGGCAGCACGGGTATAGCCAATGCGAAAACGACGCTGGAGGAGCGACGTGGAAGCTTTGTTAAGCTGACGCACCAGCGCAATAGCATCAGACATCAACTCATCTTCAAACTGTTGTTTACGCTTATTTTCCTCCTCCATCGCCTGGAGTTCTTCGAGCAAGGGGCGCTGCGGAGAAGCAGACAGTGACGGAGCCACAGCCAAGGGTTGGGTTGGCGCCTCCGGTTCTAGAGCGACTGTGTCACCCAACACCGGTTCTTCAGGCAGTGGCACCGGGGCGGTGGCAAGTGGTTTCTTCCGCTTCGTTTCCTGGGCAGGTTTGTCCTTGGGGGCAGGAACGGCCGTTTCTGGTGATGTTGGTGTTGGCATACGGCCGTGGGCTGGCCATGTTCTTGGCTCAACCTTGGGAATTGCTGCCTCTGCCACCGGCACCGTGCTAAATCGGCGGGCGCGTTGCCAATAGGCAATCAACTTGCTTAACTCGCCATCGCTGACAAAGCAACCCTGCAAACGGGCTGGAGCCGCCGCGTCAGGACTTTGGAACAGCATATCGCCTTGACCAAGAAGCCGCTCCGCCCCAGTGCTGTCCAAAATGACGCGGCTGTCGGTGCTGGAAGCAACGGCAAAGGCAACGCGGGCAGGAAAATTGGCTTTAATCAAACCAGTCACCACATCAACCGATGGGCGCTGAGTAGCAATGATCATGTGAATGCCAGTGGCTCGTGCCATCTGCGCCAGACGGGTAATGCCGCGCTCCGTATCTTCTGGAGAAAGCATCATCAAATCTGCCAACTCGTCGATAATGATGACGATGTAGGGCATTTTCGACACATCTTCTCGTTTGCGAATTTTCTTGTTGTAATCAGTGATATTGCGGGCGCCAATCTCCGAAAACATCTTGTAACGGCCGTCCATCTCACGCATCGCCCATTGCAGGGTGCCAATCACCCGATCCATGTCCACCACCACCGGAGCAGCCAAATGGGGAATGCCATTGTATCCCGTCAGCTCTACCCGTTTAGGATCGACCATGACCAACTTCAAATCGTCTGGAGAATTTTGCAGCAGCAAACAAGCGATAATGCCATTCACACACACAGATTTACCCGAACCAGTGGTACCGGCAATCAACAAGTGGGGCATCGCCGCCAAATCTGCCGAAATGGGATTGCCCGCCACGTCCTGGCCTAAGCCAATGGCCAATGGTGATTTCTTGGCAATCTTCTGGAATGAATCAGATTCCATCACATCCCGCAGAGACACCAGCGTCTTGGCCGTGTTTGGCACTTCAATGCCCACAAAGCCTTTGCCCGGCACAGGAGCCTGGATGCGGATTGACCGTGCATGTAGCGCCAAGGCCAGGTCATCTGCCAAACCGGCTATTTTGCCCACTTTCACCTTTGTGCGCTTGCCACTGCGCATTTCCAGATAGTTTGGCTCAACGCCGAACTGGGTGATGGTCGGCCCTTGGTTGATTTCCACCACGGTCGCTGGTGCGCCAAAACTTTCCAGGGTATGCTCAATGATTTCCACCTGCTCCCGAATCATGACATCGCTGGTATCTTGATCATTGCCTTGTTCTAGCATCTCAGCTAAAGATGGCACAACCCAGTTCCGCGCTTGCGCATTCATCCCCCCCACGAAAACGGGTGTTTCCCTGGTTGGTGGTAAGGCGGGTGCCCTATCTTCCTTCTTTTTTCGTCCCCGTCGTCCTCGTTTCGGTTTTGATTCTGGAGGCGGTGGTGGGTCTGGCTCTTCTGGTACGGCTCGGCTTGACTTCGCAGAAACGGCCGTTTCTGGTTCCGGCAGCAGCAGTTGTTCAGGCTTCTGCTTTCTACGGCTAGAACGCCGCAATGTCCCGCTGCGTCCCCGCCCCGTGTTGATAGGAATATCCCGCTCTGGCACTGCTTCTGTTTCTCGCTGGAAGTTAAAGGCCAGCATAGCCTGAATAAGGTTGGCCATGTCGCTGCGCGTGACGCCAAAAAAGAGAACAGCACCGATGCCGGCCACGATCACCAGGGTGAGAATAGCCCCTGGCGTCCCAATTGCCCGGGTCAGCACATCGCTAATAAAGCCACCAAAATAACCGCCGCCAGTTTCAGCTTTCGCCACAGCCGCATAATCATTGAGACCATTATTGCGCAGAACTTGAGCTAGAGAGGCAAAGGCAGTAAAGGCAATAAAAAATAAGCCAAAACCCAAGGCGCGATAGCCTGGGATGCGGGGCGGATCTTCCATACCCCACAAAACCAAATAAACACTCATGACACCGGTGATGATGGGGATCATCACACCACCCCAACCAAACCCTTGCCATATCAAATCAGCTAGATTCGAGGTCAACGTGCCCTGGTTAGGGGAAAGTAGGCTAAGGACAAGCAGTGCCGTCAAGAAAAGGATGATGATGCCAGAAATCAACGCTTTTTGAGGAACGTTTAAGCTAACCCCCGACTTTTTTCTCGTTGTTGTCTTTTTGCGGGAACGGGTTGGTTTTCTCTTTTTTGTGGTGCTGCGTGTAGCAGGTTTGCGTTTAGAACGGACAGCGCCGCGCGTAGTTTTAGCGCGTGCGTTTACCTTTTTCTTGCGTGTGGTCGTTTGTTTCTTGCTTGTCGTGGTCTTTGACCCAGAGGCAAACGTTTTCCGTGTGGAACCGGTGGTAGAAGTGGATTTCTTTTTCGTCATTTTAAATCATAGCTCAAATGTTCCTGTGCATTATAGCATACAAAAAGGCACGATGCAGACATTATGGTAAGATAACACCAGGAGGCGAGGTTTTTTATGCTTTCAGACCAACAAAATGGTATTCCTTTATTTCGCTTTGAAAGTTTGCCAGAAAACGGCCGTTTGCAACACGCTGTTTTTTCCCGTCAGGGCGGTGTCAGTCCGGCTCCGTTTGCCTCACTCAATTTGAGTGTGTCGGTGCCAGATGATCATGACAACGTCTACGCCAACAGACGACGCGCCTATGGCATTTATGGGCGTGATACAGACACGGTAGTCCATGCTCATCTGGTGCATGGCAATGACGTGGCGGTAGTCACCCAAGCCAACAACGGCACTTGGATACCCAGCGTTGATGGCATCATCACCAATGAACCGGGCTGTGCCTTAACCATGAACTACGCCGACTGCACGCCCATCTTCCTTTACGATCCACAGAATCACGCCATTGGCCTGGGACATGCTGGCTGGCAAGGGACGGTGAAAGATTTACCAGGCGCGTTAGTGCGAGCTATGCAACAAGCCTTTGGCAGCCAGCCTCCGAACCTGATTGCCGGTATCGGCCCGTGTATTGGCCCCTGTTGTTATGAGGTAGGCGACCAGGTGATAACGGCCGTTCATGAATCCTTGGCTGATGCAGATCGTCTGTTTGTGGAGCCAGTAGGGGGGAAACGGCCGTTTTCCAGCGGCGGCGGCTCCCATTTCGACATGCCCGAAGCCAACCGTCGCCATCTTGCCCAAGCAGGCGTACAACACATCGAGCTTTCCCGTCTTTGCACAGCCTGCCGCACCGATCTTTTCTTCTCTCACCGCGCCGAAAGAGGCCAAACAGGGCGTTTCGGCACCATCTTCATCCTTCAGCCGTCAGCCGTTTGATTTTTGCCTTTTACTCCTGTTCCTTTTCCGCTATAATTATGTCTAGTTCAAGCGAAGGAATCATTTCAGGAGGTTTATGATGGCTGGTGAAGCACAAACAAACACCGACAACAATCCTGCTGCCGAACAACGGCATCAATGGTTATTTTTTGGCATCCTGGCTGCCATCATGCTAGGCACAATACTCGTCATTGCCCTGCTGCGTCCATTCATTTTTGGCCGGGTCGTTCCTGCGATTATGGGAGATTTCAACACCCCCACACCAGCCGAACTAGAAGAACCAGAGCCAGCAGACACCGCTCCCACAGAAGAAGCCCCAGACTCTTATGGCCATGAGGCAGACAAACAAAATGAAGTGTTCATCCCTGCCGCCGCCAGCGGCACAGGAGACGATACAGACACGACTTCACAAGAATCAAGTGAACCAGTTGAAGAAGCTGCGCCTGTCAAGCCCTCCCCTGCTCCCGTAACCTACACCATCCAAAGCGGCGACACCCTCACCGCCATCGCCAAACAATATAACATCACCGTCGAAACGCTAATGGCCGCTAACAATCTCGCCAACGCCGACTACATTTCCGTTGGGCAAGTGCTGACCATCCCTGGCAATAAATAAAAAGACAAAAGCGTGAAGACAGCTCATCCCCAATCTACGCTCTTTCATCTTAACCCTATCGCCGTCTCCGCTTCTTCGGCTTTACGCCACCACGATAACTTGGCGCTTCAATCAAGAAAAAGGTACAGCGGCTGCCATCCAACATGCGTGTTGCCAGCCGTGGATCAATCTCATCCACCGGCGTGGCGGTTGTGATAACCGTAGGCAAGCGGGCGGCATAGCGATAGTTGAACAATTGATACAACTTCTCACGCGCCCAGGCAGTGGCACTTTCCGTGCCCAGGTCGTCAAGAACCAACAAAGGCGCTCTCTTGACTTCATCAAAACGTTTGTCTAAACGAATGCCGCTTGATGGATTAAACGAAGCCCGCAGATGATCCAGCAGATCCGGCACCACCACAAATAAAACAGGTTCCCCTTTATCTGCCACGTAATTAGCGATGGCGGCTGCCAGGTGCGTTTTGCCATTGCCATAGGCAACGCTGTTAAAAACCAACCAATCTGCCGGTTCCTGAGCAAACTCGTATGCTGTTTCATAGGCACGATTTAAATTATCGGCTTGTCCTCTGGGCAGTTCTCTGGAGCGCAAATTGAAACGCTCAAAAGTCTGGTCCCCGTGTAAGCTCAATGTCGATAAATCAGATTGCTCTTGTTCCACGCCGGTATGGCGGAAGTCTGGTGCCGTGATGCCTACAATGCGCACCAAATTTAGATCCATCATGCGCGAGCGCACCCGCATCTCGATGGATTCCAACTCTTCGTTAGTCGTGATGATGGTCGGCAGTTGGGCGTTGTAGCGATGGTTGAAGATTTGGTACAGCTTTTCCTGTGCCCATTCCGTGTTACTGTGACTGCCAAAATCATCAAGAATGAGGAGTTGTGCATTGCGTACCTGCTCAAATCGCTGATCATATGTCACCTCAGAAGCAGGACTGAATGAGGAGCGCAGATGGTCGAGCAAATCTGGCGTGTTCACAAAGAGTACAGGATGCCCCAAGCTCAACCGATAATTGGCCACGGCGGCAGCCAAATGGGTTTTGCCACACCCATATCCTCCCTTAAGGAGCAGCCACCCTTTAGGATTTTTAGCATAATCTTGGGCTGTTTCATACGCTATCTTGAGGTTGCGTTGTTTATCTGGTGTCAACCCATGTCCCTCGGGGAGAAATGCTTCAAACGTGCAAGCCTTAAGCAATCCCAGCTGGCTCATGCGCTGCAAATTATCTTGCCGGTTCATTTCCTCTTCGGCGATGCGACAAACGCAAGTTTGGGCTCGCCCAAAACTGGGATGGATCGGCGGCACATCTGGAATGACGTAACCAAGCCCGCCGCAGTGGGGACAATCAGCCTGGCCTAACCCAGCGTTGTCGTCGCCATATTCGGCGTTTAAATCAGCGTTTGATGATGTCTCTGTATTCATGTGGGATTGATTGGCGGCTATCTTTTTGAGAATCTCGGCGGCCTGTTCCATCGTCTTTTCCTTCTTGGCGCCAACGTTCTAAGATGCTTAGAATGTAGCGCCATTTTCGCACATTGTTTTGCACTGCTAAATCGATGGCTTCTTCGATCCAGCGCATGGGATAGGTTTGTTCGGCGTCACGGAGTTCGTCGGCGATGAGTGGTGTGAGGGGACCGATATTTTGCTCGTAAAGCACAAAAATATTGGGGCGCTCTACCAAAAGGCTAATCGGCTGATCATCGTCTGGATTGGGACGCCATTCTCCTTTTGTAATGCCCTCGACCGCTGCCCGCCCTTTTTCGGTGTTTAGAAAGTAAACGTCCATTTTGCCATCGGCACTTTCTATGTTGATGTGCAAAAAAGTGCCTCGTGCCACTGCTCGCTCGATGCCATCCATCATGGCTTCGGTGGCTAAATTCATCGTTGGTGCCAGCCCTTTGATGAATTCGGTGTCGTGGAGGAAGTCAGCCAGGCGCAGGAAGCGCACTTTGCCTTCTTTTTGCGACAGTGCCCAAAAGGCATAGAGGGTTACTTTTAGCTCTGCTATGTTGTCGATGATGGGCAGCAGGTCGCTGAAAAAAGGATTAGGCACCTGGGTCAGGCGCATTTTGCCATCGGGGAAACCGGAGAAGCCTTTCATAAGGGTTAATTGTCAATGGTTAATGGTCAATTGTCAATGAGGATCATGCCCCGTTCTCGATATAATTGACACCTGAGTGACCAGCCAGGACGGAGAAAACAGGATAAGGAACCAATCAAATTACGGTTCACGGCTTACGGTTTACAGATTTATCTCTTGGCGTTGCAGGTTGCGGAAGGTGGCGAATTTGCCGTGCCAATAGAGATCGACGGTGCCAGTAGGGCCGTTCCTGTGTTTGGCGATGTTGAGTTCGGCAATGTTGGGGCGCTCGGTGGTATCGGGATTGTAGTAATCATCGCGGTAGATGAACATGACGATGTCGGCGTCTTGTTCAATGGAATTATGAACAATCATGTCATTGGCAATGAAGTTATGAGGACCAGGTACGGTCAGGTCGAAGACTTCTTCCACTTCATCTAACTCAATGGATTCGATTGGAGCCCAACATACCTCACTTGTTGTCAGCGATTGTCTTTCTTGTAACTGAACGGCCGTTCCCACGCATGAGGTCTGTTCCTGACTAATGTTTTGCTTGCCGCGAATGACGCTTTCTGTCATGATTTCAGTTGGCTGATTTTCAGGCACGAAATGAGGTAAGGCCAGATGTTGTCCAATGATGAGTTCATCCAGGCGTTTCCACCCGTGAGGGGTTAAGAATTTATGATTTGCCGTGGCACGAATGGTACGCCCTAATTGGGTCTTCATTTTATAGGTTTGCTTGACGCCAGTAGAAAATGCTTTGCTAACTGTGGCTTGTTCGAGTTGATAGGTGTTAGGATTTAGCGCCCAGACGGAAAATCCTGATTTTCCGACTAGATTGCGAATGGGGGTTTGTTGACCAGTTTCAGCTAAAGGGACAAGGGTATCACCAGTTAAGCAGCCAGAATCACGGAGGTCAGAGAGTAACGGCCGTTTATCCTGCCTCTGTTCTACGGCACGGCTTAACTGCGCTGCTGCCAACACAGGCACATTCAATTCCCGCGCTAACCCTTTCAACCCGCGAGAAATTTCACTAATTTCCATGACCCGATTATTCGTCGAGCGTTCAGCCGACATGAGCTGAAGGTAGTCAATGAGAATCAAGTCGAGGCCATGTTCCGCATACAAACGCCGACATTTGGTGCGCAGCTGATTGGGTGTGATATTGGGTGTATCATCAATAAACACCCGCGTTTCCGACAAACGCCCCACCGCCTCCAGGAAAATCGGCATTTCATGTTCTGCCAGTTGTCCGCGCCGTAATCGCTGCGAGTCGATGCGTGTTTCAGCCGCAATCATCCGCTGCACCAACTGCTCACCCGGCATTTCCAGGTTAAACATTGCCACCCGTTTACCGTATTGGTTGGCAGCTGTCAGCGCCATTGCATTTTGCAGCGATGTCTTTCCCATGCCAGGACGCGCCGCCACAATGATCAAGTCAGATTTGTTCAAGCCACCCAAAATCCGGTCGAGGTCGATGAAACCCGTGGGAATGCCTACAAAATCGTCGCCCCGCTCTCGCAGTTCGTTGATGCGATCCAGGTATTCGCTGGCAATTTGCCGGATGGGAATTAAATCCCGGGTGGTGCGCTCCTCGCTAATGCCAAAGAGCGTCTGTTCAGCCCGGTCAATGACGACATTGATGTCTTCTTTTTCATTGTAAGCCAGATTGGCAATATCGCTGGCGGCAGAGACAAGTTTACGCCGAATGGAGGCCGCTTCTACAACACGCCCGTAGCTGCGTGCATTGATGGCGGTGGGCACCATGTTGATGAGGCCGATGATGTAGGCTTCTCCACCCACTTCCTCAAGCTGCTCCCGACGGCGCAGCTCTTCGGTGAGTGTAATGAGGTCAATCGGCTCACGGCGTTCACTCAAACCCAAAATGGCTTCGTAAATCCATTGGTTTTGCACGCGGTAAAACGCCCCCGGACGTAAAAAGCTGTTTACTTCAAAAATGGCATCTGGATCAATGAGCAGGGAGCCAAGAATAGCTTCTTCTGCTTCTAAACTGTGGGGAGGAAGACGGTCTATTGTTTCGCTCATGGTTGGCTAAAATTTCCGGGAAGTAACTCAGTTCAAAATAGAAAACGTGAAACATAAGGGACTCATGTTTCACGTTATACGACACATTTTTTGTAGGTATTTGCCCGGCTATAGAAAATTCATCTATGTGTTATTCTTCAAAATCATCAAAATCGAGCGTATCTAAGAAATCTGAGAAAATATCTAATTCTTCTGCTGCTGTCTCATCTGCTTCAACTTCGGCTGTGGTTGGTTCTTGAATATCAGCTTCTGGCAGGACACCCGCTTGATCCATCACGTCGTCGTTCACAAAAATTGGCACTTTGACACGCACCGCCAGGGCGATTGCATCAGAAGAACGACAATCTATTTCAGTTAGTTTACCATCTTTATCCACAAAAAGGCTGGCAAAAAAGACGCCGTCATTCAAAGCGCGAATTAGCACATGGGAGACACGGCCACCCATCTCATCAATGACGTTTTTCAATAAATCATGTGTGACTGGACGAGCTACTTTGACATCTTGTAATTCAATAGTGATAGCATCTGCTTCACAGGGGCCTATCCAAATTGGCAGTTGACGTTCGTTATCCAGTTCTTTGAGTAGTACAATGCGATGTTGAGAGACGAGACTGATACGAATGCTCTCGATAACAACTTCTATCATACGAAACCCCTTTGACTTTGTATTTTACAATGATTAGATACTTTGGAATTATCTAGTGCAACAAAGTCAAATAAAGCCGAAGATGATCGGCTCACCTTTGCCCGGGCATTGTAGCACAAAAAACTAAATGGTTCATCAAAACAGATCGGGTTTCAACAATTCTAAATGTATCATGACATAACCTCTTCATTTGCTTTACCTGCCATTGTTTGTCCTCGAATTTATTGGGGACGACATATATTTCAGCTTAGGTCATGAGGCAAGTTTTACATTTAGAATTGAATTGCTGGGGTTTATTTGCCATCTTGGCCACAAGCCTTTACTATTTATGTTATTTAAATCATTTCAAAATGTAAGGAGTTGTTAGCATGAGTGATCCAACTTATAAGAAGATTGAGTTAACGGGCACATCTGAAGCAAGCATTGAAGAGGCGGTCAACAATGCTGTCCAAAAAGCATCTGAATCCATTCGCAAGATTCGTTGGTTTGAAGTTAAGGAAATCCGTGGCAGTATTGCCGAAGGCGGCGTACATCAATGGCAGGTGACGATCAAAGTTGGCTTCCGCCTGGAAGATTAGGTTCAGGGAGCTGTAAACAGGGGGGAGGAGCCATCTGTGACTTTGCTGCGTGACCTGCATCTCCCCCCTTGTCTGTGTGGGTATTGCGAACGGCCGTTACCTGTGCCTGGTACTGGTGCCCTACCTCCCACGTTTATGCCCATGAGCATTGGCATGCCAGGCAGATTCGTTATATAGTTTCTTGAACACAACACGTCTAAATTTTTGTAAGTTTTATACACCTGATTGGTTTGCATAATGTGGATTACGCGAAATTTTCGCTAAGAAGGATTAGGTCATGAAGACAAAAACGATTAAAGATATTAACGTGAAAGACAAAAAAATCCTTGTGCGGGTAGACTTTAACGTGCCTTTGAGTAGCAAAGATCCGCATGATGATATCTATGTTACCGATGACAACCGGATTCAAGCGGCCTTACCCACACTTAACTATCTGCTAGACAATGGTGCCGCGCTGATTCTTTGCTCTCACCTGGGTCGGCCCAAATCCCCCGCTGACACCCAATTTTCAATGGAACCAGTAGCCGTTAAGCTGCGCGAGCTTTTGGGGCGTCCTGTGCAGAAGATGGACGAAGTTGTTGGCGCGACAGTGACGGAAGCAGTCGCCGCGATGCAGCCTGGAGACATCATTTTGCTTGAAAATACACGTTTTGAAGCGGGTGAAAAGAAAAATGATCCAGAGCTTTCGCAGCAGTTGGCAGCTCTGGCCGACGTGTTTGTGGGTGATGCTTTTGGCTCAGCCCATCGCGCACATGCCAGCACGGAAGGCGCCGCCAAAGCCATTCGGGCGAAAGGTGGTTCGGCTGTGGCTGGTTTCTTGATGGAAAAAGAGTTAGATGCTCTGGGAACGGCCGTTACCAATCCAGCCCATCCCTACATCGCCATCATGGGCGGTGCCAAAATTTCCGACAAAATCAAGCTCATTGAGAATCTGCTGAAAACGGCCGATAAAATCCTCATTGGTGGCGGTATGGCCAACACCTTCTTGAAAGCGCAAGGACATCAAATTGGTACCTCTCTCGTAGAAGAAGATGCGCTGCCAGAAGCAAAACGGCTCATGGAAATGGCTGCCAATCGCCTTGTCTTGCCCCTGGACGTGGTTGTCGCCCCAGAATTTTCAGCCGACGCGCCAGCGACAATCGTTTCCGTGTGGGGTATCCCAGAAAACCAAATGGCTTTGGATGTTGGTCCAGATACGCTGGAGAAATTCAATGAGGAACTGCAAGGTTCCCAACTTGTTATTTGGAATGGACCCATGGGCGTGTTTGAATTTGACAAATTTGCAGAAGGCACCAATGCGCTGGCACAACTTTTAGCTGACCTGACTAAACATGGTGTGGATGTGATGATCGGTGGTGGCGATTCCGCAGCGGCCGTGCGTAAAGCTGGCCTGGCGGATAAAATGACCCATATCAGCACCGGTGGTGGAGCCAGTTTGGAGTTGTTAGAAGGCAAAGATTTGCCCGGCATCGTGGTTCTGGATCGCCGGTAGTTATAGATGCGCACAGACAAGGACTAACATCTGCCAGGCCTTTTTTATCAGTAGGTGAAGGGTCTACGGGTTCTGTGGAGGCTCTTTTTCAACGGGAGTGAAACGGTTGGCTAACTCAGCTACTCGTTGGCTGAGCCAGCGCAAGCTGGAGGCTGCCCCTTTTTGCACTTCGTCTTTCCAGTCGATTTCTTTAGCACGGGCTTGCATCGCTTCCATTTGTTGTTTAGTTTGTTGTTCAATCGTATCCGCCACTTTGTTGGCGATAGCTTTGCTGCTTTTGGCTGTGACCGAGGCCACCCCTCGGGAAACTGTGCTAGTCACCTTTTTGCGTGATTCGCTGTTCCACGCTTTTTTGGCGGCGGTGCCAGCGGCTTGCCCTGCACTACTTGCTGCATTTTTGGCCGCACCTTTGACATCCGGTCTTCGATGGGCGGATGGGTTGCTGGGCACCATGGGAGTATCCTCATCTTCGATAATTATGCGGATAGGTTCTTGGTTTTGTGTCATGGTATCACCATATTGGGTAGATGGTTTTCGGTAATCGGTAAACCGTTTGTGTGTGCCTTTACGTAAAACGGTAGGATGTGTTTCAAAATAGATGATACTGGGTCACAATCAGTTCCTCAATCAATAGCAGTGATTTCTCATGCACAAGTAACTCAGATGCTGCCGCTTACATACTTGAAGTGCCAGACACTTGCACATCCTACCTGATTCATTGACAATTGCCCATTATGACAAATATTCCATTTATTGATTTCGGCGGCAGCGGCTCCTTGTTGCACTTTGCTCACGCAAATGCGTACCCTCCTGAATGTTATCAACAGTTTATTACGCCATTTCTCAGTAATTACCATGTGATGGCTATCAAGCATCGGCCGTTATGGCCGGGCAGCCATCCACGTGAGTTGACCAGTTGGCAGGTCATTACTGATGATGTGATTCACTTTTTTCAGCAAGAAGGGTTACAACATGTGATTGGTGTGGGTCATTCATTGGGTGCCGTAGCGACGATGTATGCCGCTGTCCAGTGCCCGCATCTGTTTCGCGCTATCGTGTTGATTGAGCCCGTGTTTTTGCCCCCGCAGATATTGAAACTGGCTGCCGCTAATCCGCAAGCCGCCGCTGAACAACCATTTGTGCTGCGGGCTTTGCATCGCCGAAACCGTTGGCAATCTCGGCAAGAGGCTTTTGACCGATTCCGTAGTAAGTCAGTTTTTGAGCGTTGGCCAGATGATTCGCTTTGGGATTATGTCAATAATGGTATTCATGAAGAAGATGGCGAATTTGTGCTAACGTATCCCCAGGAATGGGAGGGGCGAGTTTATGCTAAGCCGCCATTGCTGGTATGGGAGCATATTGCGCAAGTCACCGTGCCCACGCTGGCTGTTCGTGCTTCCGAAACAGATACGCTCTTTGCCGAGTCCTGGCAGTTGTGGCAAGATCTGCAACCCCAAGCGACGTTTGTGGAGCTGGTTGATTTGGGTCACATGCTGCCCATGGAACGGCCGTTACTGGTGGCAGAAATCATTCAAAACTGGTTAGAAAAGGAAGGGTTGAAGCGTAAAGATTAGAGTTCTCCATACAATCGTCAATCTTCAATCCTTAATCTTTAGTTTCTATGTCTTCCCCTTCTCCCCGAATCTCAGGTGTCTGGTTTATCCTTTTGGCGTCCGTGTTATGGGGCACCACGGGCACCGCTCAAACCTTTGCCCCAGCAGGCACATCCCCTTTGGCAATAGGCACCATGCGCATGGTGATTGGTGGCGTCTTTCTGGTGGCCTTAATGCTGGTGCGTGGCGGTTGGCGAAAAAGTGGACCTTGGCCAATTGTGCCGTTAATTTTCACCGTGTTGGGGGTGGTGGGCTATCAACTTTTGTTCTTTGCTGCTGTAGTGCGGGCGGGTGTGGCTCTGGGCACCATTGCGGGTATCGGCAGTTCCCCGATTTTAGCGGGGTTGTTTACCTGGGTCTTGTTCCGTAAATGGCCGGGCAGGCAGTGGGTCATAGCGACGAGTTTAGCTATTGTGGGCTGTACGCTGCTCATTGGCGGGGGACAAAGCATTGAGATTGACATTGGCGGCATTTTGTTAGCCATTGGCGCAGGCGCCGCTTATGCTGTGTATACCATGGCCAGCAAATTTCTAGTGGGAGAACGGCCGTCTATCGTAGTGGCAGGTGTCGTTTTTGGGCTGGGGGCATTGTTCATGCTGCCTTTAGGTTTTGTCTTGGATATGAGTTGGCTGGCTGAACCGGGTGGATTCCTGGTTGCCCTGCACCTGGGGTTAGTGACCTTAGCTGCCGCTTATTTGCTCTTTACAATTGGATTGAAGACCGTTAGTTCAGCAACGGCCGTTTCCCTTACCTTAGCTGAGCCGTTAACAGCGGCTGTGCTGGGCATCTTCGTTGTGGGTGAATCACTAGAGTTATTGGCCTGGCTGGGAATTGGCCTTTTATTTGCTGGCCTGGTGGTGCTGACATGGCGTCGTGAATAAGGTCTCTGCTCACCCACAGCGGTGTGCCGGAGGCTACCCAGGTCATTTGCTCCGTGCATGCTCATGCCTTGCGTGGCCTGTAGGCAGCTGTGCCCGCAGCTTGGCGCAGGAATAAAGCCAGGCTCTCCCCGTGAGCTTACTGCCTTGCGTTCATTTTAGCTGCGCGGCCTCCTGCATTATGTCAAGATGAGTGTTTAGGAACAAATTACACATGACTGCCGTTTTATTGAGTAAAATCCTAAATGGCGTGGGTGGCATATGCCACCATGCCAAAATCAAGTTTCATGATGGAGGATACATATGAAATATGTGACACTATTTTTCTTAAGTATGGCAGTTTTCATGTTTGCGGCCTGTGCTGGCAGTGAAGGCAGCGAGCCGACTGTGGAACCTGGTACCACAGAGGCTGAACCTGCTTTGGCAACGGCCGTTGCCCCTGATGTCCCAGAATCATATCCCGTAGAAACAGACAAATCCCCTGTCTTCGCCCCTGCAGAGTCTTACCCGGATGATGCCGAAGAACCCGCCTTGAATACAAATGGATCTTACCCAGCAGCAGACACAGCAGCAGCAGATATGCCTGATACTGCTTATCCGGCTGAAGCTGACTTAGCCTACGCCGACCCCGCAGCAGGAGACGGGCAGTCAGCAGAAGCCCCCCCATCCGGCGCATCCCATGATGCGACAGCAATTTCCCATCAAGTTAGTCAAGACTTGGCAAAAAGAGTGGGCGTCAATATCAGCGAGGTGACCGTGGTTAGCTCTGAATCAAGGGAATGGTCTGATGGTTCGTTAGGTTGCCCCGCACCGGGATTTTCTTATGTTCAGGTCCTGACATCTGGCTACCAAATTACGTTAGAGGTAGATGGCTCCCCCTATGATTATCATACTGATCTCAATGGAAACTTCGTGCTGTGTGGCCAAGACGGCCAACCCGTTGAATAAAGCAGACAACAATCAAGCAAAAAAGTAGGTGCCGCCACAAGGAGTAAGGGCAAATCGTTGACCTTCCCTGTGTGGGCACACTCTGGTGTTATGCCCAGAAATTGGAGATAAATGGGGGGGAGCCGCTTTTGCAAGCAATACTTCATCGTCATTCTTTAGTGACCGGCTAGAAATAAATCCCTTTTTACAGATGGTCAGGTCACTTGAAGTGCATCTATCAATTCCATAACTTCTTGATGGATGCGTACTTATCAACATTTATGCTAAACATTGCCGGCAATGCTTGCCTGCACATAACCTGAGGAAACTATGAACGAATCAATAGGCTACATCGTAGGTGGTGGATTAAAAGAGGGATTTCGCATTCGACTAACAGTGCCCGCCGATGAGGTGCAGGAAGGGAGCTTTTTGGTATGTGATAACGGCCGTTTCCGTTATTATGGCCTCGTCACAGATTTACAACTGGGTGCCACCGACCCCCGCTTTGCCGACGAAAAAACAGACCGGATGCACCCTGCGGTGCAGCAAGCCCTCCTGGGCAAAACGCTCTACACCACGCTAGAGATGTACCCCACCTTGCTCATGGATAGAGGTCCCGAATTGCTCGATCCTGAACGCGCAAAATGGGAAGAAATGAAAGAACGTGGCGAAATCCAGCCTGGCCCCAAACCGGTTAAAACAGTACCCGCCCATCATGCCGAAGTGCGCCCCGCCGATGAATCCGATGTAGCTCAAATCTTCGGTGAAGAAGGCGCTGGAATCTTCCACATCGGTAGCACCATTGAGCAAGGGTACAAAGTGTGTCTGGATCTGGGTAAGTTTGTCAAACGCTCCAGCGGCATATTTGGCGCCACCGGTACCGGCAAGAGCTTCCTCACACGCATGGTGCTGGCGGGTCTCATGAAAGAAGATGTAGCTGCCGCCCTCGTCTTCGACATGCATAACGAATACGCTTTCGACGATCTCGACTCTGATAAAGGTGCCACCGTTCGCGGACTTAAGTCACTGTTTGGGTCAAAAGTGCAAGTAGCCGCCCTCGGTGCTGGAGCGCAGGTGCGCGGGCATACGCCGGACTTCACGCTGGAATTGGCGCACACTGATTTCACCACCGGAGATATGCTCCTGCTCGCCGACGCTCTCAATCTCACCGACACAGCCTCCGTCACACTTAACGCCCTGGAACGTGCCTTTGGCCGCAGCTGGTTTGGCAAGTTTATGCAGCTGGAACCAGGCGCTGTCCAGGTTGATCCAGAAAGCGGCAAAACGTTCCCTGCCGACAATTCCGTGGCCGCCTGGGCACGCCAGAATAACATCCACGAAAAAGCAGCCGAAGCTCTCCACCGCAAACTCCAACTTATCTACGACCGCACCTACGTCACAGACAACCCGGCCGGCGATCCCGTGAAAGCGATTATTGATAAGTTGGAAAACGGCCGTCATGTCATTCTGGGGTTCGGTGAATATGATAATGACCTCGATTACCTGCTAGTCTCCAATATTCTCACTCGCCGCATTCGCCAGCATTGGGTCAAGAAAACAGAAGACCACAAAACGATGGGGCAAGCGGCGCCACGCCCCCTGCTCATCGCCATCGAAGAGGCACACAAGCTGCTCAATCCTCATCTTGCCAGCCAGACAGCCTTTGGAACCATCGCTCGTGAACTGCGTAAATATTTCGTTACGCTGTTGGTCGTTGATCAACGGCCGTCAGGCATTGACGACGAGATTATGTCCCAAATTGGCACGCGCATCACTGGCTGGCTGGGCGACGAAGATGATATTCGCGCCGTGCTGACTGGCCTGGCCGGCCGGGAGCAGCTGCGGGGCATGCTGGCCCGTTTGCAAGAAAAAGAAGAAGTTTTGCTGCTCGGCTGGGGCGTCAAAATGCCCATTCCTGTGAAATCCCGGCGTTATGACGAGCGTTTTTACGATGCCATTAAAGGACGCGGAGACAGCAGTCAGGCAGCTGATTTTGCCCACAAATCATTGGCTGAATACAACGATGAATTATTTAGCTAAACACATCGTAGGCTAAACACAATGCCCTCATCTAACAGCTGTTAGGATTGACGATACCATAAAACACGGATTTCATATGCTCTAATTTCCATGCCTTCGCACCGTTTACAGCATAACGACGCAGCGCAAATGCTCATTGGGGGAAATCTTGATTGTGGCGATCCCCTGGTTATTTTTGTAGCTGCGCTATGGCACAGTTAAGCGCTTTTTTCCGTGCCATTTTTGTTTCCTTTGCCTGCAAATTTGTGGAGGGAGCCACCCGAACTTGACACTCTTCCTGGGTAAGAGGGCAGCGCTCACATGTTTCATTGATGATAGCATGGGCAATGGCGGGATCATCTAAGAATTTCACCGTCCGGCTGAGGTCTGGAGTGATGCGGAAGCCAACGGTGACACTGCTGTGGACGCCAGGGGAAAGCAGCAGCGAACGAGCATAGCCAAAAGCCAGGTAGCATTCTTCTGATTCCAAATATCTGGAAATATGTACATCGGGTGGCGGGAAAAGGGTTTCCCCTCCAGCAGATTGTCGCTCAGCCATTTCTTGAAGCAGCCGCACAGAAAGCCAGCGGCGGCAATAATGTTCTTGCAGACCAATGCCGCCCGGAACCAACAGTTGATTCATATTGAGATGTTTTATTAACTGAAACCGATTATTTTCCTGGTGAAAGCGGAGAAAGTGGATTTGGATACCAAAATGTTGAGGGATCAACTCGCTGAAGCGGTAGAAAAGCATTTCTGGTGTCACATCATATTTAGCCAGCATATCGTCTAATGGCTGCGGGTTCCAGGTAGGCATTGCAAAAAACGCATCTAAATCTGCAAGGATTGCCTTACGTGGGATGAGGAGGGCGCCACTAAAATAGGCGGCTCGAAAATCATTCAAAAGTTGTTGAAAACTTTTCACTTCATCAGGGGTAGACGTTTGGGAGCGCTCTTTGATGTTTAAATATTTGTAGCCCAACTCCCGTGCCAGCAGGAACTTGACCTGACGCTCGTAAAGTCTACCGTTGAGCAATAAACGTGGCGGCTTACCCGGCACATAGACAGAACGAAATGCAGCAAGCTCATCAAATTGGCTAATGGTTTCAAAATCGAGTTCGTAACCGAACTTCTCGGTTACCATTGTCGTCAGCGCAGCCAGAGACACTGGCTCATCGTCAGCTATGCCGTACTTGTCGCCAAAATCTTTTAAAAAGGAAAGCACAGCATCTTCGATATCGGGGAAATAGTTTTCATGAATTTCTTGGTAAGAACGCAGTGCCGCCCGCAGGAAATCTTCTTCGCTGACATCGTAACGGCGAATCATATCGAGAATGGCATGGAGCAGCGCACTTGCTTTTTCGGGCTCTCGGGTGAGCAGGTTGACGAGATCGCCTGCTTCTAAGCCAAACTCACCAAAAGGAAAGCGCTGCAACATGTTAGAAGAAAGGGTCGATTCTAAATAGGTTAGCGTAGGTGCCAATTTGATGGAGACTAGGTCATCGTAATCTTTGTGCAGGGCATTGGCGATTTTCATGATTTTATCGGCACGAGGATATTTGCGCCCTCTTTCGATTTCTGTGACATACGAGGGGGAAAGATCACAGCGTGAAGCAAACGCTGACAGTGTCATGCCGGCTTCTATCCTGGCTTGCCGTACTTTCATGCCAAAGATGATATTTACCAAATTGGGAGCCATGTGTATTTCCTTTTTTGCTTTGCTGCCTGCTGGTCAGTGGGGTTCGTCGGGCGCACACGGATGCAAATACCTGCTCAGATACCTGCCTTCATTTGTTAAGTGCTCAAAGCGATGACGACCAACTTGTTAAGCATTTATGACGCAGTGCGCCAAAACATGACATTTGTCATGCGGGAATGGGAAGATCGGAACTGTACAACGGCCGTTTCCAACCGTTACCATTCATCCTAAGCGTAGCCCCACTGAATCCATCATTGGTGCTGCTCTATCATGCTTTCAAGACCAAAGCCCAAAGACGAGAGACCAGGAAAGCGGGTTGTTTTTCCGCTCTTGGCGGTGCATCCTGGGTCAAACTATTAAGGAAGCTGCCTATGAAGTGAAGTCATGGCCGCCAGCGAATTTTCGCTGTTCGCAAAATTCTACCATTTAGGGCTTGACAAGGAAAATTTCCTGATTATACTTATTTTCACATTTAGCGAATTTTCGCTAATAGAGATTATACACCAGAAACGGGTTTTTGCTACAGGGATTAAATGCAAGCAGGGGAAAGAGGTTGGGGGATTGTTAACGTGAGAGCCCTCTAATCCCAACTCAAAAAAGGAGAACTATATGCAGAAAGAAAACACCAGCGACTTAACTATCACGGGAAATATCTCGCCTGCCTTTGCCGAGATCCTCACCCCAGAAGCTCAGGCCTTTGTTGCCAAATTAGAAAAAAATCTTGGCACACGCCGTCGTGACCTGCTGCAGCGCCGTGAAGAACGGCAAGCAGAAATCGACGACGGTAAATTCCCCGATTTTTTGCCTGAAACTGCCCACATCCGCAGCAGCGAATGGATCGTAGCCCCCATTCCCGATGACCTGCAAGACCGCCGTGTGGAAATTACTGGCCCCGTTGACCGCAAGATGATCATCAACGCCTTGAATTCAGGCGCCAATGTGTTCATGGCTGACTTTGAAGATTCCCATTCGCCGACCTGGCAAGCGACTATAGAGGGGCAGATCAATTTACGGGATGCCATCCGCCGCGAGATCACCTTCCATGACCCGAGAAAAGATAAGCATTACCAACTGAATGAAGAAACGGCCGTTCTCATGGTGCGTCCCCGTGGCTGGCATTTGGAAGAAAAACATGTGCTGCTCAACGGCAAACCCATCTCCGCTTCCCTGTTCGACTTCGGTCTCTACTTCTTCCACAATGCCAAAGAACTGATAGCGCGAGACACCGGTCCTTACTTCTACCTGCCCAAACTGGAAAGCCATTTAGAAGCTCGGCTGTGGAATGATGCCTTCAATCTGGCGCAAGATGAACTGGGCATTCCTCGGGGCACCATCCGCGCCACCGTCCTCGTTGAAAACATCATGGTCACTTTTGAAATGGACGAGATTTTGTGGGAACTGAAAGACCATTCCGCTGGCCTTAACTGCGGTCGCTGGGATTACATCTTCAGCATCATTCGCAAGTTCCGCAACTATCCCGAATTCGTCATGCCCAACCGCGCCCAAGTGACAATGACCACCCACATGATGCATTCCTACTCGCTGCTCACCATCAGGACCTGTCATCGCCGGGGCACTCACGCCATGGGCGGCATGGCAGCCCAAATTCCAATTAAGTCTGATCCAGAAGCCAACGAGAAAGCCTTGGCCAAAGTGCGTGCCGACAAAGAACGGGAAGCCAAAGATGGTCATGATGGCACCTGGGTGGCACATCCTGGCCTGGTCGCCATCGCTAAAGAAGAGTTCGACAAATACATGCCCACGCCCAACCAGATTTTCCGCAAACGGGAAGATATCAAGGTCACAACCTCCGATTTGTTGACTGTGCCCGAAGGCACCATCACCGAAGAAGGTTTGCGCGTCAATATCGATGTTGGCATTCTCTACATGTCAGCCTGGTTGGATGGCAATGGCTGTGTGCCTATCTACAACCTGATGGAGGACGCCGCCACCGCCGAAATTTCCCGTTCGCAGTTGTGGCAGTGGGTCAACAACGATAACGCCAAGCTCACCGACGGCCGTTCTGTGGACAAAGCGCTCTACCGTGAAGTAGCACCACAGGTGTTGAACGACATCAAAGCCCGCGTGGGTGAAGAAGCCTACCATCAGGGCAAATACGAACTTGCCGCCCAGCTCTTCGAGCAGCTCATCACCGACGACAAGTACACCGATTTCCTGACATTGAAGGCTTATGAATTTTTGCATTAAGTAAACAGCAATCAGGGTACAATGAACAGTAAAACCTCACTGTACCCCACAACCTGTTTACCCTTTACTGTTCATTATTTACTGAGATAAGGAGCCATTTCACAGGGAAAGAATCCCACATACCCGGAGGATAAAAATTATGCTTACTTATGATGTTGATGCACTGAAAAATGATTGGCAATTTAACAAACGCTGGTCTGGTATAAAACGGACGTACACCGCTCAAGCTGTGGTGCGCTTGCGTGGCACTGTGTTGGTTGAACATACCTTGGCGCGGATGGGTGCTGAGCGCTTGTGGCAGCTCATGCACGAAGAAGATTACGTCCATGCACTGGGTGCCCTCAGTGGCAATCAGGCTGTGCAGATGGTGCAAGCCGGACTTAAGGCCATCTATCTCAGTGGCTGGCAAGTCGCTGCCGATGCCAACCTGTCCGGTCATACCTATCCAGACCAGAGCTTGTATCCGGCCAACAGCGCCCCAATGCTCGTCAAACGAATCAACAACGCCTTGCAGCGTGCCGATCAAATCTACCATGCCAATCAGAAGAACGACATTTACTGGTTTGCCCCCATTTTTGCCGACGCCGAATCTGGATTTGGTGGCGCCTTGAACGCTTATGAATTGACCAAGATGTTTATCGAAGCGGGGGCGGCAGCTGTTCACTTTGAAGATCAGCTCTCTTCGGCTAAGAAATGTGGCCACATGGGCGGTAAGGTTTTGGTGCCGACCCAAGAAGCTATCAAAAAGCTCATTTCCGCTCGCTTAGCTGCTGATGTCATGGGCGTGCCCACCATCATTGTGGCGCGTACGGATGCTGACGCTGCCAACCTCATCACCAGCGATGTCGATGACCGCGACAAAGCGTTCATCACCGGCGAACGCACCGCCGAAGGTTTCTACTACACCCGCGCCGGATTGGATCAAGCGATTGCTCGCGGTTTGGCATACGCGCCATATGCCGACATGGTCTGGTGCGAAACGTCCCATCCTGATTTGGATGAAGCCCGCCGCTTTGCTGAAGCCATCCACGAAAAATATCCAGGCAAGCTGTTGGCCTACAACTGCTCACCTTCTTTCAACTGGAAGCTCAACCTATCTGAAGAAGATATTGCCATTTTCCAGAAAGAATTGGGCAAGATGGGCTACGCCTTCCAGTTTGTGACTTTAGCTGGGTTCCACAGCTTGAACGCGAGCATGTTTGCTCTGGCAGACGCATACAGAGATCGGGGCATGGCTGCTTATGCTGATTTCCAAGAAAAAGAGTTTGACATGAATGCGGAAAAAGGGTTCACGGCCGTTAAGCATCAAAGCTTTGTCGGTGCCGGGTACTTTGACGAAATTCAACTGGTCATCTCAGGCGGTGAATCTTCCACGGTGGCGCTGAAAGGCTCCACAGAAGAGGAACAGTTTGATGACAGCCAAATGGAAGATGCTACCCACCATACGTCACCGTCGCGTTAAAAATAGATAGCACACACTTTTTCATTTTTCTCCAAACACAAAAAGGAACGGCCGTTAGCGACCGTTCCTTTTTGTGTTATCTAGTTAAACGTTGCGGAAGTGCCAAACGTCCTGGGAGTTGGTGTCTACCCAGCCCCGCTGGCACCACCACCAGCTACGCCAGCACCAGCACCAGCACTAGCCGCTGAGTTGCTACCAATCGAACTCGACGTTGACGCCAGGGTGACAAAAAGAGGCATCATCTCGTTGGTTGTGGTGGTAGGCAAAACTTGGAAGTAGGCGGGCGTTTCCGTCCAGCCTTCCTTCTCAAAATGCTTAGCCCACTGTCTCAGTAAGCCAAAACTGGCGGCAAATGGCAGATATTTCTCAAACATCGTGGGGTTGTCCACAGCTTGCTTCCCTTTGCTCACATCCTGGATATAGTTTTTAAATTCCTGCCAGGCAACGGCCGTTTCTACGCCAGCTTCTGACAACGGCGTTAGCGTACCCCCTAAAAACATGCCAGCAAAACCCATGAAAGAAACTGCAACAGCCACAAACATGGGTCCCAAGCCGATGAATCCGCTCAAAAGTAACGTGATCATAATGCCAGCTACTCCCAAAACGAATAGCAGACTGCCCAAGGTGAGGAGCATTTTCCGTGCCTTTTTCCGAGATTTACTGAGATACCCATCCTGTTCCAATTCTTCTTGTAACAGTTCTTTGTACTTCTTCCAGGCAGAACTGGTGATCTTTTTGTTCATGTCGGAGAGCTTGATGGAGGTAGAACGCCCTTTTTTATCAGTAAACAGCATGTCTAAGAAGCCTGCTTCATGGGGGCGCAAGCCAGCCACAGCGTCGATTTGCTTAATGGCGAAATTATGTTTGCGATACCAGGATTTGCCGGGCAGTTCTTCAATGACGAGGACACCTTGTTCTGCCAGACTAAACATCGTGCCCAGGGCATGGCTCCAGTTAAGATTGACCCCATCATGGAGCAAAGCGCCCACGATGCCAGGGGGTAGTTTGCTAGGTGGGGTCATCGTTGTCATCTTGGTTTTGGTGGTGGGCATTTTAAATTTTCGCCAGTAGGAGAAGAGACCCGCAAAGCCAGCGCCAAACAACAAGACAGCAGAACCAAGCCAGTATACCATTTTGCCATTCGCCATCTCTTTTTGGTCAGCGTCAGCCGCTTGTTCACCCTGCCAGTTGGGCGGTGCGGTAATCAGAGTGCCTTCCTCAAACTGCATCATGAAAATCAGCGTGTCATTTGGCTGTAGATCTTGAGTAGTGAAGGTAACTTGATTATTGGCGTCTTGCGTGGTAACGGCCGTTCTCGCCAATGTCTCCGGTTCAGAAATCAACGCCGTGTTGGTTGGATACGTCACAACCGTCTCACTTGACCCGATTGTGTATTCATAGCTGCCAGGCAGCGACTGCCAGTAAAGAGCATCAGCGCCATCAGCCTGGCGCACCACACCCGCCGCACGATAAGTGAGCACCACAGTGCGAGTGGCATCGCTCGTTGGCTCCAAATGCCAGGTGATGAGCATGGGGTCACCCGTGCTAATTTCCACTTGCCCAGGATTTTCGCCCACTGGATACACCACATTGTCCACGCTGGCTTCCACAATCGAGATACCATCCGTCTGATCCAGCGGCAGCTCACGGAAGACAAAACTAAATGGCCCACCGACAAAGTCAAAAACGATGGTTTCTGTCACCAGCACCGAGCCACCTTCTTCAACAACAACATCAACGTCGAAGCGTTCGGCACTGTATGATTTTTCTTGAGCTTGGGCTACGCCCATTGTCAAGCACACCACCACTAATAAGGTGATACTGACCCACAATTGACGCATTTTCATGTTTTCCTCTCTTTACTTGACTAGACGTCAGAGAAAAACTCTCTGACTAGAACGATATCATTCTCCATAAATTAGGAGTACTTACTATTATATACGGAGAAATCCTTAAATTTGTTACTAGAAATTCAGAAAATTCAATACACCATTGGCTGAAACCTAAAACTCCCTTAAAATAGACAGCATGAGTTTATTAGAAATTGTTACCTTGCCGAACGCAATTTTGCGGCAAAAAGTAAAACCTGTCACTCAATTTGATGACGACTTGCAAACTTTAATTGATGACATGATCGAAACCATGCGTGAAGCCAATGGTGTGGGTCTGGCTGCGCCTCAAGTTGGCGAGAATCGGCGGTTGGCTATCATCGAATCGCTGCCCAAAGTTGATGATGAAGGGGTGGAAATCCCAGACTCGCGGGAGTTGTTTGTCATCATCAATCCAGACATTGTCTGGGCTTCACGCGGCACAGAAATTGGAGTCGAAGGCTGTCTCTCCATTCCCGGCTATTTAGGTGAAGTAGAACGCTCGGAATCCGTTCGTGTTTGTGCCCTAGACCGCCATGGCAAGAAGGTGAAGCTGAGAATCCGCGGTTGGACAGCGCGTATCTTCCAGCATGAAATTGATCATCTAAACGGCGTGCTTTTTATTGACAAACTCACTGCTCCCGAAAATTTGTGGACAGAAGAAGCGTTCTATGCGCAATTGGATGAGGAAGAAAGCGCCGAGTCAGCAGCAGAGATTAAAGCAGCCGCCGCCTAAAAAGTGTACAAGTTGAAGTGAGACAAAGCTGTGTCCTTGCCTCTTTGCCTGGCAGAGTGCCGATGTTATAATCTGCCCAGTTCAACTAGAGTGACCGTCTAACCATTAGGCTCTCTTTTCCTGGGTAAAGGTCACTTGATGGGCATCCGTCAATTCCACCACTTATTTATGGATGCGCACAAAGGGAGAAAACGATGTCGCTAACACCACAAGATGTTGAAAAAATTGCGCACCTGGCTCGCCTTGAACTGACCCACGTTGAAAAAGCACAATATTTGGAACAATTAACCGCTATTCTCGAGTATGCTGAGATGCTGAATGAGTTGGATCTCGAGGGCATTGAGCCTACTGCCCATGCCATCGCTCAACAAAATGTGATGCGCGAAGATGTCGCCGTCCCCGGTCTCACCCTCGATGAAGTTTTGTTTAATGCCCCTAAGCAAGTACAAAATCAGTTCCTCATTCAATCTGTTTTGGAGGCGTAAGGGAAACGGCCGTTCCTTATTCGTAACGATCTTAGGGCCATGTGCCCTTTTTTTGTGGAATGAGTTAAATCGTGTGGTAGTCCGGGGGTTGATTCGCCCAACTGCCAGACTAAAAGACGACTAGATTAAGAGACTATGGAATACCAAACCTTAACTGAAGCCCGCGATGCTTTACGCAACGGCGAAACCACCAGTGTGGCCTTGACGCAGGCTGTGATCGACCGCATCGTAGCGATAGACAATGATGTCAACAGCTTCTTGACTGTGACGGACGAGTTGGCGTTAGAACAAGCGACTGCCGCTGACAAACGGCGTGCGGCTGGCGAAGACAGCCCGCTGCTGGGCATTCCCGTTGCTGTCAAAGACATCATCAGCGTCAAAGGCGTGCCCAACACCGCTGGCAGCAAAATCTTGGAAGGCTTTATTCCACCCTACAACGCCTTTGTTGTGGATAAACTAGAAGAAGCGGGAGCGGTGATTCTGGGCAAAACCAACACCGATGAGTTTGCCATGGGTTCGTCTACGGAAAACTCTGGCTATTTCACCACCAGCAACCCCTGGGATTTAGAGCGGGTTCCTGGAGGCAGTAGCGGAGGCAGCGCCGCTGCCGTCTCTGCTGGACTTGCTTACGCTTCACTGGGGACTGATACCGGGGGCTCGGTGCGTCAACCCGCTTCATTTTGCAGTCTGGTGGGTTTGCGCCCCACTTACGGCCGTTTATCACGATGGGGAGTGGTGGCCTTTGCTTCGTCACTGGATCAGGTGGGCCAATTTGGGCGCACTGTGGCAGACTGTACCGCCATCTTCCAGGCGACTGCCGGCTATGATTGCCGCGATTCGACATCACTGAACGTGGCGGTGCCGGATTTTGAAGCTGCTTTAACGGGTGACATTCAAGCTCTCAAGGTTGGCGTGCCCACAGAGTATTTCATTGAAGGGATCGATGCCGAAGTGGAAACGGCCGTTCGCCTTGCCATTGCCAGGTTAGAGGCATTGGGGGCAGAAATTGTCGAAATCAGCCTGCCCCACACCCAGTATGCCTTGCCCGTTTACTACCTCATCGCGCCGGCCGAAGCCAGCGCTAACCTCGCCCGTTACGATGGCGTGCGTTACGGTCCCCGAGCTGAGGGCAATGACATGATTGACTCAGTTAAAAAGACCCGCGCCCTGTTTGGGCCAGAGGTCAAGCGGCGTATCATGCTCGGCACCTACGCCCTTTCCGCTGGTTACTACGATGAGTATTATGGGCGGGCGCTCAAAGTGCGTACGCTCATCAAACAAGATTTCCTGAATGCGTTTGCGCAGGTAGACGTGATCGCCTGCCCTACCAGCCCTACCACAGCCTTCAAAATTGGCGAAAAAACGGATGATCCCTTGGCCATGTACCTCGCCGATATTTTCACCTTGTCTGTCAACCTCAGCGCAAGTTGCGCTCTGAATGTCCCCTGTGGCTTTGATAGCCACGGGTTGCCTATCGGATTACAGCTAATTGGCAACACCTTGCAGGAAGCCACGATTCTGAATACTGCTTATGCCTATGAGCAAGCGACGGAATGGCATAAATGGCAGCCGGAGCTTGGTAAACAGTAGACGGTGATCGCTCTATTGTCTATCATTAGAGAGTGTGATATGAAAATGCGCAAACAGTTTTCGAAAGTTAAGCGTTTATGAAAGTCATTATCCCGTTAACCCGAAAAAATACCCCCCTGACTCACCTGGCCTCTGAGCAGCCTGAACCTCTGCTTAGTTTAGCTGGCAATACGATTTTGGGTCACATCTTGATGTTGCTGCAAGCAGTGACCACAGAAGAGGTCATTTTTGCCACAGGTGAACATGAAGAAACTATCAAAGCCTGGCTGGCAGAGAGCTTTCCAGCTGTGCCTGCCCGGTTTGTCCAGGTGAACACACCAGGTCGGTCTAAATCTGTGTTGGCCTGCGCCGCGTATTTGGATGAACGGGAGGTACTTGTGGTTTCTGGGCGTAGTTTGGCAGAGGCAGATTATGCCAGCATACCTGAACCAGAAGCAGATGTTGTGGTGATGTCTCGCCCCGCTGAGCCGACGCTGGATGCCAATGTATGGTGGTTTAGAAACGGCCGTTCTCTTCTTAAAGCCCTCCAAGCCACCACCAGCTTCACAGATGCGCTCAAACACCTGCACCGCCAGGGAGCCAACCTGGTTCGCAAACCTGTTAAGCAGTGGCTCCCCGTCAACACACCCGACAACCTGCTCTTGGCAAACAAACGTCTGCTTGGTCTCGGACGCGGCGCGACACCAGATGCTATTGACCGCAGCTATGCTGAAGATTTCACCGTCATGCCTCCAGTTTACATTGCCGAAGATGCCTACATCGAATCTAGCGTTATTGGTCCTTACACCCACATTGGATCAGGCGTCACCGTCAAAAATGCCATTTTAAGCAATTGCATTGCTGAAGATCATGCCCAGATTGAAAATGCCATCCTCAATAGTTCCTTTGTTGGGCATAACACCCAAATTACAGGTCGCATACAAAAATTATTTGTCGGAGACAATTCAACAGTTCAATTAACGTAGCCTGGTGCCCGTAACCCGCAATCCGTAAACCATCCACGAGATACGGCGCACGGCATCCGGCATACGGCTCACGGAGATTTCTATGAACCAATACATTTCCAAACGTGTTGCCCAAACCCCGCCTTCAGGCATTCGTAAGTTTTTTGACATTGTGGCTACCATGAAAGATGTTATCTCGCTTGGGATTGGCGAGCCAGATTTTGTGACGCCGCCACCCGTCTTGCAAGCTGGTATCGCTTCCCTCAAGCGGGGTGAAACTGGTTACACCTCAAACAGTGGCACCATTGAAATGCGCCGGGCTGTTAGCAAACATCTCCATAAACTTTATGGCGTCAGTTATGATTCCGAAAATGAAATTATCATCACCGTCGGGGTCAGCGAAGCTGTTTACCTGGCCATGACGGCCGTTCTCGATCCAGGGGACGAAGTCATCATTCCTGAACCCTGCTTCGTTTCCTATGCGCCCGAAGTCAGCTTTGCCGGGGGAGTGCCTGTCATGGTGCCTTGTTACGTCGAGCATCAATTCCAGGTCACAGCTGAAGACATTGAAGCCCGCGTAACAGACAAGACCAAAGCCATCTTCCTTGGCTACCCCAACAATCCCACTGGCGCTGTCATGAGCCGCCAACGCATGACTGAGATCGCTGCTGTTGCTGAACAGCACAACCTGCTCATCATTTCCGATGAAATCTATGACCAACTGGTTTATGGCGTGGCACACACCTGCGTGCCCAGCCTTCCTGGGATGCGTGAGCGCACCATCTTGCTCGGCGGACTTAGCAAAAATTACGCCATGACCGGGTGGCGCATTGGCTATGCTTGTGCGAATCCTGACCTGTTGAGCGCGATGCGCAAAGTGCATCAATACACCATCATGTCTGCGCCCACCACCGCCCAAGCAGCCGCCGTGATAGCCTTTGAAGAAGGGCATGAACACGTGCAGCGCATGGTCGCCGAATATGATCGCCGCCGCCGTCTCATCGTCGAGGGGTTTAACACCCTTGGCCTTGACTGCTTTGAGCCAAAAGGTGCCTTTTACGCTTTCCCCTCAGTGGCTCGCAGCGGCATGAGCAGTAACGATTTTGCCAACAAGCTGCTTGAGGAAGAAGAAGTGGCTGTTATCCCTGGCGAAGCCTTCGGTGAAAGCGGCCATGGCTACATACGCGCCGCTTATGCCCAATCCTACGAAAAAATCGAAGAAGCCCTCAACCGTCTGGAATCCTTTATGCGCCGCCACGGCTAAAACCATAATCAGTAAATGGCGGGTCGTGAGCAGGCCACTGATTGCTGATTCCCGTTTACTGTTTACCGAAAACTGATGACTGAATTACAAGAGTTGATCACTTCCGCTAAACACCAGTTTGATTTGACCCAATCCGCCGATCAAGCTAGTTTGTATGCTCTGACTGAGAGCCTGTTAGCCTTGCCAAATTTGGGCACGCAGTCATTGATCCAGGCTGCCTTGCAACCGACTGCGCCGTTAGAATTCAAAATTGCGGCCAAGCTCGTGGCTTCGCGGCGGTTTATGCAGACTGTGACCCAGCCAATCCACTTAGCTGTTGTTTTTGCCATGTGGGGGGAACAAAATCGTCTCCGTCCGCAAACGGCAGACAATCCTCACGGTGAAGACTCTTTACGAACCAAGTTGATGCAGCTTGATTGGGCGACAAAGGAAACGGCCGTTACCTGGACACTTATTGCTGTCGATGATGGCTGCCCCCATGATAGCGGTAAAATCGCGCAAGAAATAGCCGCCACCCACCCCCTGGGTGAGCAAGTCAAAGTACTCTTCCTGGCCGATGCTGTGCCCACAGACAGCGGCCCTCTCGCCAAACTATCCTCCGCCAACGACTCCCGCAAAGGTGGCGCCATCATCTATGGCTGTATGGCTGCCCTCGAACACCATGCTGATGCCATCATCTACACAGATGCCGATAACTCAGTCCATCTTGGGCAAATTGGGCTACTCTTGCAACCATACCTGGCAGAAAACTACCATATGGTCTTAGGCAATCGCAAGCATCCCGAAGCCGTGTTAGTCAAGCAAGAAGGGCGCTGGGGCATTGGTATCAAAGTGCTGCGCCACATGCAGCGCATGATTGGCCAGGCCATATTCTCCCACGTCAATGGTCGAGACATCCGAGATACCCAAGCTGCTTTCAAGTTGTACCAAAGTGACCTGCTGCGCCAGATTATTGCCAATCCTACCGTTTACGACTTTTCATTTGATACCGACTGGATTTTGGCAGCCATCGCTATGGACGAACCCTTTGCCAAAGTGCCGTTTGCCTTCATCGACTCTGCGGCCGAGTCAGCCTCCATCACCCAAGGTCCCATGACCACCTGGGAAACGCTGCTGCTGGGCTTGCGCAAAGCCGTCGCTGCTCGCGGCGTCCCCACCAACGACGACATGGTGCGCGTCCTTGACGAAGAAATCCACGATTATCGTGACCTCGAACTGCTGATCAACCACCTTCCCCCCGAACTAGAAAACGCCACCGATGCCCAACTAGGCGATCCGGACACCATGTCACCACAAGCGCTGCAAAAATGGATTCAAGAAAGAAAAAGGAGCAAAGAGTAGAGATTCATTATCACTACTCTGCAATCACATATTATGGCTCATTATGAAGCAGTTATCGGTTTAGAAATCCACGCGGAGTTGATGACACACTCCAAAATGTTTTGCTGCTGTAAAGTGGTGGACAGTGTAGAAGCACCGCCCAACACGGCCGTTTGTCCAGTGTGTTTGGGTATGCCGGGCATGCTGCCCGTGATTAACCGCAAAGCTGTCGAGTATGCGATGCGGGTGGCGTTAGCCTTGAACTGCGAGATTCAGAATCACAACATCTTTGCCCGCAAAAACTACTTCTATCCTGACCTGCCCAAAGCCTACCAGTTGAGCCAGTATGAGCTGCCCATTGGTTTGCATGGCTGGCTGGATATTGAGCTAGAAGATGGTTCCACCAAACGCATTCGCGTGCGCCGCGTTCACATGGAAGAAGACACCGGCAAGCTAACTCACCTGGATCGCACTGCTGACGACGCTGAAGAAGGTACCCTGGTCGATTACAATCGCTCCGGTGTGCCCCTCTTGGAAATTGTGTCGGAGCCGGATGCTCGCAGCGGTGAAGAAGCCCGTGCCTACGCTGTCAAGATTCGCCAAATTTTGCGTTACCTGGAGGTCAACGCCGGTGATTTAGAGAAGGGCGTTTTCCGCGTAGAACCCAACATCAGCATTCGTCCTGTGGGCAGCAGCGAATTTGGCAAACGCACCGAGCTGAAAAACCTTAACAGCTTCCGTGTGTTGGCCGATGGCATTGCCTTTGAAATCAAACGGCAAACCGCAGTGGTGGAAAGCGGCGGTCAGGTGGTGCAAGAAACACGCGGCTGGCACGATACCAGACGCATCACCTTCAGCCAGCGCAGCAAAGAAGAAGCGGAAGATTACCGCTATTTCCCCGAGCCAGATTTACCACCATTGGCTATCAACAATGAGTGGATTGCTGCGGTCAGAGCCTCCTTACCCGAGCTGCCTGATGCTAAAGTAGCTCGCTACCAGGCTGATTACGGCCTCTCGACTTACGATTCACGGGTTTTGACGGAGGAACGGGCGGTGGCAAACTGGTTTGACGCCGCGATTGAGGCAGGTGGCCAGCCCAAACCGATAGCGAACTGGATGATCAACAATCTCTTCTCGTTGATGAACGAGCATAAGCAAAGCATTGACGAGATTCTGGTGACACCAGCCGCATTGGTGGCACTGGTTGGCCTGGTGGAGCAGCGCACCATTACCCACAACACAGGCAAAGAAGTGTTAGCTGAGATGTTCACCAGCGGGCAATCGGCGCAAGCGATTGTAGATGACAAAGGTTTGGCGCAAATTTCTGATGATGACGCTATTGCGGCCATGATTGAAAAAGTGTTGGATGATAATCCAGGTCAGTTAGCAGCGTATGTGGGGGGCAAAGAGAAGCTGCGCGGCTTTTTCATGGGGCAGGTGATGCAGGCCAGTAAGGGCAAGGCAGATCCGGCTGTGGTGAATCGTTTGTTGGCGCAGGCGTTGGCGGCACGGAAGGCAGCGTAAGGATTGACGATGAAAAAAATACGGAATGGCATCGTCAGTTTCGAGGAACGGTAAGAAAACGACTTCGTCGTATTATTTAAATTCCGTTTCCAGGGGCATGGAGCGTTTATAGCTGCCCCCGAGAACCAGAACAGGATGGGGGAATCTCCTTCTCTCACACCGGGCATCAGACGAATACCTTAAATTTTCCCAGATCCAAACTCGGATGTGGTATACTCGTGTCTGCGGGGCAATACAACAATTGAAACATTGCTTGCCACCCTCAACCTTAACGCTAGCTAACTTATGACTAAACAACAACCCTTCGTCCATTTGCATGTTCACAGCGAGTATTCTTTGCTTGACGGCCTCAGCCGCATCAATGATTTGGTGCAGCGTGCCCTTGAACTCAACCAGCCAGCGATAGCGCTCACCGACCACGGCGCCATGTACGGCACTATGCCCTTCTACCGCGCTGCCAAGTCTGCAGGTGTCAAGCCTATCATCGGCATTGAAGCTTACATTGCCATGCGTGGTATGGGTGATAGAGACCCCAAGTTGGACAAAAACCGATTCCATATGCTTATGCTGGCTCAAAATCAAACTGGCTATCTGAACCTGCTGCAGGTAGCCACTTCTGCTCAACTGGAAGGCTACTACTACAAACCCCGCATCGACCGCCACTTCATGGCTAATCACAGCGAAGGGGTTATTGCCACAACGGGGTGTATGGCGGCAGAAATTCCCCGGGCGCTTGGTGATGGTAACCAAAAGCTTGCTGAGCAATTGCTGGGCGAATATCTCGATATTTTTGGTAAAGAGCGGCTGTATATCGAGCTGCAGGAACACCACATCCCTGAGCTGACAGAAATCAATAAGAAACTCATTGAAATGGCACCTCGTTTTGGCTTGGAGAATAACTTTCTGGCGACTAACGACGTGCATTATACTCGTGCTGAAGATGCTAATCCGCATGAAACGCTGCTCTGCATCCAAACCAGTTCTACCCTGCAAGCGCCTAAGCTAGCTTTCTCTGACAAAGAGTATTATCTCAAATCCCACAGCGAGATGGCTCAGCTGTTTGGTGATGTTCCTGGTGCTTTGAATAACAGTTTGCTCATTGCTGAGATGTGTGATGTGAATTTGGACAGCGATGGTTATCATCTGCCCGAGTTTGAGGTGCCCGAAGACTACGATGCTCACACCTATTTGCGCCATTTGTGTGAGAGAGGCCTGGTCTGGCGATATGGCGAAGACCGGGCGAAAAATGATGAAGCACTGCGGACACGCCTTGACCATGAGATGGGTATTATCAACCGTATGGGTTTCGATACCTACTTCCTCATTGTGTGGGATTTGTGCGAATGGGCGGTGCGCAGCGACAGATGGTATGAAGAACACCAAGACCCGTTTCCCTATGAAAGTTACCAGGAGTGGAAAGATAACGATATTTGGTGGAATGTGCGCGGCTCTGGAGCTGGTTCTGTAGTAGCTTACACGCTGGGCATTACCAGCATTGACCCGCTGGTGAATGGCCTTATTTTTGAACGTTTCCTCAATCCGGGTCGCGTGTCTATGCCGGATATTGACCTGGATTATCCCGACGACGTACGGGGCTTGATGGTAGCTTACACCAAACGGCGTTACGGGGCGGAAAAAGTGGCGCAGATCATCACCTTTGGTACGTTGGGTGCCCGCGCTGCTATCCGCGATGTGGGGCGGGCGATGGATTTGCCGCTGCCTGATGTGGATGGGATTGCTCGCCTGGTGCCAGCGATTCCTGGTAAGCCTGCCAAAATTGAAGATGTACTCAATCCAGGCCATGAGTTTTACTCTTCAGAGTTAGAAGATAAGTATAAGCGGGAAAAGAGTGTTAAAACGCTCTTGGATACGGCTCAAAGTTTAGAAGGGGTGGCACGCCACGCTTCTAGTCATGCTGCTGGTGTTATTGTTTCGGACAAGCCGTTAGTGGAATATGTGCCTTTAAACCGGCCTACCAGCGGTGATGAAGGATTGGGCGGTGTTGACCGTGTCACGCAATGGCCGATGGAAATTGTGGAGTCGATTGGGTTGCTCAAGGTGGACTTCCTCGGTTTAAGCACGCTGACGGTGATGCGGCGGGCGGCGCGGCTTATCGAAGAGCGGTATGGTACGGTCTATACCATGGATAATATTCCCTACGACGAAGGGCATGTGGGGCCAGATGCGGATAAGAAGCCGGAGGCGCTGTTTGAAATGCTGACCAGGGGGGAGGTTGCCGGTGTCTTTCAGGTGGAAGGGTCGGGCATGCGCCGCTTGATGATGGAGATGCGTCCCAGCAAGTTTAACCATATTGTGGCGGCTATCTCTTTGTATCGTCCAGGGCCAATGGACAATATTCCTGCTTATATCCGACGTATGCATGGGGAAGAAGATATTAAGTTCCATCATCCTGATTTGGAGCCGATTCTTGGTGATACTTATGGGATCTGTGTTAGTGGGGATAGTTTGGTCATTGATGTGCGCACGGGGTATCGTTACCGGTTGGATGAGTTAGAGGGTCTCACTGATTTCTATATTCAAGGGATTGATGAAAATCGGGAAACGGCCGTTGCCCGGGTGACAGATTGGATCGACAGTGGTTATAAAGAGGTTTTTCGGCTTACCCTGCAAAATGGCAATACTATTAAAGTAACGGCCGATCATCGTTTGTTAACTAAAAATGGATGGCAGCCATTGTCATCATTACAATGTGGTGATTTGGTGGCAGTTCCCCCCCACTTGGTTGAACCACAAGGGGTTATGGCGATTGATGATCGGCGCAAATTGCGCATACTTGCTTATCTTATGGGTGATGGCGGCCGAGCGAGCCTGGCCTCAGTTGATTTTGCATCTAAAGAAGAGGCATGGGTGGCTGCATATGAGTCTTGCCTTGATGTTTTCCCTGAGATGCGCCCAGCTTTCACCCTGCAAACACCTGGTGTCACACCTGGTGTCACTGGCATAGGCGCGGCCAAACAGGATGAGCTTGCGCTGCATGAGCCGCCGCCGAATTCTTTGTTCACCTGGCTGCAGGAATGGGGTCTGATACATGTGCCTGGCAGTGAACCGGGCGAACTGTGCAGTCATGAGAAAGTGGTGTCTTCTTTCATCTTGAATTTGCCTAATGAGGATATTGCCTTTTTCCTGGCATCTTTGTGGGATTGCGATGGGGATGTGGGGGAGACTTGGTGTCGCTACAAGACGGTTTCGCAACAATTGGCTGAGGATGTGCAGACTTTACTGCTGCGTTTAGGCATTCAAGCTACGATTTATACGAGCCGTTACCCAAATGGCAAGTCGGGGCGTGTAGGTTATGAAGTAACGTTAGACGACACGGCCGTTTTCAATGAACAAATAGCTTGTTGGATGGTTTCTACAACATGCAGCCAGATAGGTGTTGGTCATGCTCATCCCACGAGCTGCTGTGCCCCCTTGAGTTTAACGCATACAGAACGATTGCCTCGTGTTTATTGGCAAGCAGTAACCCGGATTGAACCAGTGGGGGTTGAGCAGGTGTATGACCTGACGGTTGCTGGACTGCACAGTTTTGTGGCAAATAATATTATTGTTCACAACTGTATTTACCAGGAACAAATCATCCAGATTGCCTCTAATTTGGCTGGTTATGAACCTGGTGAAGCAGATATGATTCGCAAAGCGGTTTCTAAGAAGAAAAAAGATCTCATGGAAAAGCACCGCATTCAGTTTACAGATGGTGCTATGGCTCGAGGGTATAGCCGTGAAGTGTGTGAATCAATTTGGGGTGACATTGAATTCTTTGCCCGGTATGGCTTTAATCGAGCGCATGCGGCCGATTATGCTAAGGTGACGTGCCAGACTGCGTTTCTCAAAGCGCATTACCCGGTGGAATACCTGACGGCTATGCTTTCGGTGGAACGAGATAATACGGAGAAGGTGCGCCGTTATTTTGCTGAGGCGAAGAATTTGAATATTGATGTCGCCCCGCCCAATGTGAATCGTTCTGGTTTGGATTTTACGATTGAAGATGGAGGCGAACGGCCGTTAATCCGTTTTGGTCTCGGTGCTATCAAAAATGCCGGGGCGGCTGCCCTCAGTTTGATCATCGATGAACGGAAAGAAAATGGCGAATTCAAAGATTTGCTCGATTTGTGTGAGCGCGTGGACATGCGCCGGGTGGGCAAACGAGCTTTGGAGTATATGATCAAGGGTCGTGCCTTCGATATTTGGGGGACGCCAGCGCAGTTTGTGGATGCCCTGGAGCGCATTGTCAGCTACAGTGGCAGCACCCACGATGCTGCGGCGTTGGGGCAAATGAGCCTTTTTGGCGGTATGGGCAGCAGTGCGCCTGCCATAGCAATGGATGTTGACTTGCTCCACCATGAAGACAAAATTAAGCCGGTGGCGCACAAAGATTTGTTGGAGTGGGAGAAAGAGGCCTTGGGCGTCCACGTATCGGAGCATCCACTGGAACGGCCGTTAGCGATGCTCTCTCCACTCACCACTACCACTATCGGCCAGATTGAAGCCACTGACAACGGCAAACACATTAAAGTTGCAGGCATGATTAGCCAATTGCGTACTCTGACCACTAAAAAAGGTGATCCGATGGCTTTTGGTACGCTGGAAGATTTGGATGACAAAATCGATGTTGTTTTCTTCCCGCGCACCTGGAAACAGTGCCGTCATGTTGTGCAGGTGGATCAGGTGATGCTGCTCTGGGGCAAGGTGCAAGACAAGAATGACAGTGTCAACATCATTGTGGACAAGGTGCAGACCACGGTGCAGAATGGTGCCCCGGTCGAAGATGACGTGTCTGCGCCGTTTGGCAATGGGTATGCGCATGGGTTTGGCAATGGTAACGGCCGTTCTACCCCACCACCTCCCCCAAATTTTGAGACAGCCTCAGAAGCGAAGCCAGTGGGTAGTGAGCGGAGAGCGGCAAGCGGGGAGCAGCAAGCGGAGAACCGAGAACAGGGAGCGGGGAGCGGCAAGCGGAGAACTGAGAACGGGGAGCGGGGAGCGGAGATTGAGCCCGCTCCAATTGCTGAACCAGCTCCCTCTCGTTCTCGCCCTGTTTTTGGCGATACCCCTGATGATTTTGCTGATGTAGTGAAGATGATGGTCGTTGAGATCAAACCCGTGGGGAACTGGAAAGAAGCGTGCCGTCAGGTCATTCAACTGGCAAATAAGTATCAGGGGGAGGACAAGCTGCGCTTGCAAATGGTTAGCCATGGTTGGACCATGGACTTTCCCAACAGCCACACTAAAATTTGCCAGGATCTGCTGGTAAACTTACGGCGACTTCCCGGGGTGGCTAGCGTAAAGCCACATTAAGTGACTGTCTAACAATTAGTTCCTGTTTTTCCTGGGTAAAGCATCCATCAATTCTGTAACTTATTTATGGATGCGCACTAACCGATGAATGACTGAACTGGGGTCATTTGTCTTTCATCTGGCGACTTTCGTTAAGAAAACGCCTGCCGCAGTATCCTCAACCAGTTGCCCCCCATGATCTTGACAATATCTTCTGGCTTGTAGCCACGTTCTTGGAGTTTGGCCGCGATTTTAGGCAAGTCGGCGATAGTATCGAGTTCAGCAGGAATAGCCTCAGCGCCGAAGCCGCCATCCAGGTCTGAGCCAATGCCTACATGCTGGGCGTTGCCCAAGATTTGGCAGACGTGGTCGATGTTGGCAACGACATGGTTCAGCGTCACATCTGATTTTTTGCGAGAATTTTTCCAACCTTTGCGCAAGAAACTGTTGTAGAGCACTGTCCCCATGACGCCATCTCGTTCGCCGAGCAGCCGAATTTGCGTATCGCTGAACTGGCGTTGGCCAGGTATCAGTTTGCGGCAGTTGGTGTGGGTTGCCACAATGATGCCTTCGTAGCGTTCCAGGGATTCGATGGTGGCTTTTTCGCTCATGTGTGTCAGATCAAGGATGAAACCCAGATCCGCCATGATTTCCAAGAGATGATAGCCATCTTGTGTCAGGCCTTCCTGGCTGTTAGACCAGGCACCTGTGGTGTAACGGGTGTCATCCCAGGCGGGGCCAATGAGCCGCAGCCCACGCTCATACCAATCTTTTGCTTCTTCCGGTGCGCGAATGGGGTCTGCCCCTTCCATGAGCGGCACAATACCGACGGGGGATGGTTCATCGCCGTTATTGTGGCTTTGCACAATGGCTTCCAGGCTGCTGCTATCTGTGACCAGCTTCAGTTCGTCAACTTCATCGGTGAGGCGATGATAGTAATCGAGCTGTTTCATGGCTAAACTGTGGGCTTGCTCGGCGTTGTGGTAGGTTACTTTGTTGCCCATGACGGCAAGATTGGCATGGGCTGGCACGACAAACAGGGTGCCAAAAACCAGTCCAACGCCCCCTTTTTGCATCTCGGGGAATGTGGCGGAAATGGTGCCGCGATAGTTGTCCGGTGCTTCTGTCTTGCGAATCTCTGCGGCAGGTTTTGTGAGAGAACGGCCGTAGTTAAGGGCGTTGTAGGCAAGATCTAGGTGCGCATCTATGATTAACATGGCGGATTTTTACCTCTATTAGCTTGTTTGGGCAAATGTGGATATGCAGTTTGTTGGATAGCTGCTGACCAGCGGCAGCTGCTTCATCGTATCGTGTTTTTTTTGTGAAAGTGGCTTGAGCTGCCCGAGAACAGGATGACGGTGTCTAGGATGACTGGCGGGATTTATATTTTATGACTTGCACTTTCTCTAAAGTAATCAGCCCATCGGTCACGGCTTCATCCAAAAATGGTAGAATCTTTTGAATATATTCTTCGCTGTCTACAATCTCAATTATCAATGGCGCATCAACTGATAAGCGCAAAAACTTGGTCGTATGCATTTTGCTGCGCGGGCCAAAACCAGAGATGCCCCGGGTTACTGTGGCGCCTGCTAACTCTAATTCTTTGGCTTTGCGTACAATCGCCTGATAGAGTGGTTTGCCTTGGTATTTGTCTGATTCACCAACGAAAATTCTCAATAACTGCCCTTGTTCGTGCAGTTTCATACATCAACCTCCTTTATCCACCACGGACAACGGCAGACAAGTAATTTGCCAGTGTCATGCCCAGGATAACAAAGATGAGACCTAGCACTGTACTAAGCACCACATCTATGAGAGCAGCTCCCCACTCACCATTGCGGAGAAGATTTACATTCTCTAAGGCGTAGGTGGAAAATGTGGTAAATGCGCCTAATCCACCCACTAAGATAAGCACACGCAAATTGGGTGAAATTGCGCTCTCTTCAAACAGTTGTGCGAGTAGTCCAATTAAAAAGCAGCCAACCATGTTAACAACAAATGTTCCCCAGGGGAAGTTTTGCCCTAACACATTATAAGTGATACCAGAAATAACGAAGCGTAGGATGGCACCGATAGCCCCCCCTACGCCAATTGCCATGTATTGCAATGTTAAACCTCCAATTTTAGTGTCCTCGCCCTAACGATAAAGGATTACCTTAGGGAATGCAGACCACTTGGGTTTCATAGATTGAATAGTTTGCATCTAAATGATTGAGATGTGCAAAGTCTTCCAGGGAAAGCCCAGCATCCCGGCTGACGCCGAAAGGTGTATCTCCTCTCATCACCACATAGGGGCGGTACCCCGGACAATACGCCGGGTTTCCCACAGGAATCGCCAGCACATTACCCACAACTAATTCTGTGGAAGAAATGCCAAATCGTGCCATTAGTGGAATTGTGGTGTTGTGCTGCCGTGCCAAACTGTAGAGGGTATCATGGCCCGCGACGGTGTGGTTGACGAAGGTGTACATATTTGCCTGAGAAACGGCCGTTGGCGGCACAGGTGTGCTGGTTGGTGGTGGCGGTGGCGCAGGCGTATCTGTGGACACAATTTGCTGCGCAGTGGGTTCCACAATAACTGTCTCATTGTTTTCGCCTCCTGATGGCATAATAACAACCTCTTTAGCAGGGTCTGGCTTGACCACAATTTCTTGTCCCTCAATATTTACTGTATAGGAGGTGTCTGGTGGACGATGCTGCAAATACATTACTGTAAAAAGCACACCAAGCGCCATCAAAATTCCCAAAATGATAGTTGCAATTGCCAAATACGGCTTTATTTCTGGCGGTTCCATAGTTTTTCCCTATTTGTTTAACAGATAACGGCCATCATGAATTTATGTTACACTTGTCATAAGATAATAGCAAGCATTTAGTCAGGGGGACACAGAGTTTGTGATAAAGTCATGAACAGACTTTGCGCTCACCCTTAAGTTAGGAGCAAACCATGTTATTCCAGAGAACAGATAGAGAAGAGCTTGAGCAGACCAGCCTGGCTCCATATGCCCTAAAAAGCCGCGAATCAAAAGGACGTATTCATGCAGAAAAAGAATCACCCAGTCGCACCTCTTTTGAGCGGGATCGGGATCGCATTATTCACACCACTGCCTTTCGGCGCTTAGAGTACAAAACGCAAGTCTTTGTTTTTTATGAGGGGGATCATTATCGCACTCGTCTCACCCACACCCTTGAAGTTGCCCAACTGGGGCGCTCATTAGCCCGTGGTTTGGGCTGCAACCAAGACCTGACTGAAGCCATTTGCCTTGCCCACGATCTAGGGCATGCTCCATTTGGCCACGCTGGTGAACACATCCTCAATGATCTCATGTCTGAGCATGGGGGATTTAACCATAATACCCAAAGCTATCGGATAGTGACAGAGTTGGAACAACGTTACCCAAAATTTAAGGGTCTCAATCTCACATACGAAACGCGGTCAGGGATGATCAAACACGAAACTGCGTATGACAAAAGCGATGCCACTGGTTATGAGCCGGAAAAACGAGCCTCTTTAGAAGCGCAAATATCCAACTTAGCAGACGAAATTGCCTATAATGCCCATGATTTAGATGATGGTTTAAGAGCAGGGTTATTTACACCACAAGACCTGGCTGATTTAACCATCTGGAACGACATCACAAAGAGTGTCAGTTGGCAAAAGAACACTCCTTTAACCCATACCTGTCGGCATGAAATCATTCGTGAATTGATAGGCCGATCTATGGGTAGCGTACTTGCTTTCACAGCCAAAAATCTGGACAGTTACCAACTAGATACTCCCGAAAAAATTCAAACACACCCAGAAAACATTGTCGGGTATACTGCCGAGTTTGGGGATAAAATCCAACAGCTAAAAAGTTTTTTGTATCAGCGCATGTATCGCCATTATCGGCTGGAACGTATGCAGTTCAAAGCTGAACGATTTATATCTGAGATGTTTAACGTTTATCTCAACGATCCACGCATGCTTCCTTTCTCTGTGCAAGCAAAATTGGATGAGGTGCCCCTGCCTCGGGTTATCACCGATTACATAGCAGGGATGACGGATCGGTTTGCCCTTGATGAATGGCAGAAGATTTTTGCTCCTTACGAACGTGCATAAAAAAAAGCCCGCTTAGTCATCTGACCAAGCGGGCTTTGACGCTTTTACAAATAGTTGTGACTAAAAATCTAGGGTGTCGTCCATTGGCTCGTCGGCTGCGTGGCCTTTCTGAAGTTCTTCAACACGCCCTTCAATATCTGGTTCGTATTCCCCTTCTTTTTGCCAAACATGGAATTTTACTGAGAAGCGTTGGAAATAGCTTTCAGGTGGCAGCCCGGCATCTGTGCCATACTCAATTTCAGTAACAACCGCATTCAAAATCAACGAAATTGTCTCCAGCACCAGAGTTTCCCCTTCACGAGCCAACAATTGGTTCGTGCCTTTTGTCGCTAATTTTACCTTTACTCCTTCATCATAGATAGCGTGCTCGCTCATCAAAACCTTGGTGCAGGTACGAATGTCGTTTTTATCAAACAACCACAATTCAAATGCTGCTACATTCTTGGGAGAATCTGAACCAAGCGATTCAGCAATAGCAATACCACAATCGCCAAGAAATTCTTGATGTTCGTTTTCGATTGGGAATGAATATTCAAACCGGTCATCGCCGTAAACGTAGGTTGTATCTACACTGGCAATGGGCGTTGTTTTGGCCGCATCCTCTTCACTCGCAATGGGAGCCATATCTGGCATACTACTTCCAGAAGCACTATGACTAGCCATTATCTCTTTGCGGCGGTTATAAAGGTAGAAAATTGCCAAAACCAAAACGACTAGCAGGATTCCTAAGAAAATTTTAAAGACGCTGCTTCCGCCTTCTTCATCAGCAGCTGTGGTTTCAGGCTGACCATCTGTTGGTGCTACTGCACTCAGATCACAACCCACATTGTTTACAACCGCAACAGCAGCGTTTAGGCGTTGCGCTTCAGCAGGGTCTGTGGTGCGGGTAGCTAAATCACAAAATGCCTCTACACCAGCCCAGCCAGTAAATGCCTGCTGCACTTTTTGTGTGTTGTGGTCGAATGAGTAAGCATCGGCAACAGCACGCGCATAGTTATCTTTGTATGTTTGAGATAAATAATCTGGATTGGTGTCTGTAAATTCTAGGGGAAACAATCCCCAGCCAAGCACTACTAGGCCTATCACCAGGCCAAGCACAAAAACTATTAACAACATAAGTCCTGGATTCTTGCGTACAAAATCCATATGTCACCTACCTTATAGATAGCCCATGGAATGAGACGACTTTACAGTGACATCCCCTCTACGATTTGTAGTTTACCATAACAGAAAACCTCGTCAAGTTATGTTTATTCATTTTATCGAGTAAAAAGGTTTCCTTATGCCTTTTGCCTGTGGTATACTTTTTCAGGTTGTCAAGAAGGATATTCCCTCATTATACTATTTATCGTAAGGAGATCTGAAACGTGAAACATTTTCTGAGCGTTGCTGATTTAACCCCCAACGAACTACAAAATTTATTGGATTTAGGCTTGTCACTAAAAGCGGAATTGCGCCAAGGTGGGAACAAGCCGGTTTTAAAAGGGAAAAATCTGGCGCTTGTTTTCATGAAACCATCTTTACGCACGCGTGTTTCGTTTGAAATGGGCATGGTGCAGCTAGGTGGATATGCCTGTTACTTATCTCCTGCAGAAATTAAGCTGGGGGGACGGGAAAGTGTGCCTGACGTTGCTCGGGTATTATCGGGGTATGTAGATGGGGTTATGGCTCGCGTCTTTGATCATCAGTATATTTTAGATTTAGCGGAGTATGCCTCGATACCCATCATTAATGGGCTTTCTGATTATAATCATCCGGCTCAAGGCTTAGCGGATGTTTTTACCATTTTGGAAGTAAAAGGTAAAACTGAAGGGTTAAAGGTTGCTTATGTTGGTGATAGCAATAATGTGGCTCGTTCTTTGATGTTTGCTGCAATGAAGTTGGGCATGCACATGACCATTGCCTCGCCGCCTGGATATGCTTTCACTGAAGAGGATTTAGCTGAAGGTAGGGCGATGGCTGTGTCTGGAGGGACGGTTGAAATCTTTGAGGATCCATTAACGGCCGTTTCCGAGGCTGATGTCATTTACACCGATGTCTGGACAAGCATGGGGCAAGAAGAGGAAACTGAGCGCCGCCTCAACGTCTTCCCCCCATTCCAGGTAAATCAAGCCTTAGTTGAAAAAGCAAAACCAGATTGCATTGTCATGCACTGTTTGCCTGCTCACCGTGGCGAAGAAATTACAGACGAAGTGGCAGACGGTCCACATTCAATCCTCTTCCAACAAGCAGAAAACAGAATGCATGCTCAAAAAGCATTATTGGTTGAATTAATGGCAGGCAAGTAAATTTTTACTGGTTGGCTGCCCTACGATGTAAGCGTTCACCCCCTCAAGACTGACAGGTTTAGGGGAGATGGGTTTGGCCAGCAATCCTTCTGGTGAAAACCTTATTGAGAAACGGCAACTAAATCACTTGGGCACATGTGAATGATGTTGTTCCTTAAGGCTGACGAGGCAAGGCTACAACTGATTTAATCGTCAGTCCGCAGATACAGAATTTAGCAATCTGACAACGTTGTATTTGTCAGGTCTGAACGGTTACTCCACAGTTTTACAATCTTGGAGATTGGCGAATGGCACATAATCGAGCACGCTACGAAGAAGCGTTAAACCGAGGACATTCATATAGTTGGGATCAACTTTGGCAGGAAGCAATTCACGCTTTTGAAATTGCCGCTCAGGAGGAAGTCACAGAACCCGCACCCTATGACGGTTTGGGCATGGCCTATCTTGAACTCAATAACTTAGAAAAAGCGTTGGAATATTACAAGCTTGCCGCAAAATACTCAAAAGGTGAAGTTATTTACCTGCGTCACGTGGCTGACGTCCAAGAACGTCTCGGGAAAATGGGCGAAGCGGGCAAAACGTATATGGCCATTGGTGAGATCGAGCTGACGCGCAATCATTTGGAAGAAGCTATGACCAATTGGCATCTTGCCATTCGTTTAGAACCAAACTTGCTGCGCGCTCACCAGAGGCTTGCTTCAGTCTACCAACGACAAGGAGCTGTGCGCAATGCCATCCAAGAATATTTAGCTATCGCCCGTATCTTGCAAAGTCAAGGAGAAAACGAAAAAGCACTTCAAGCGTGTCAGTTAGCCCTGCAGCTTGATCCGCGCAACCCAGATATTCTCACTGCGATTGAGCTTGTCAAACAAGGCGAACCGATATTTAGTGATAGTCAAGAGCAGCAGATAGATAGCAGGAGCGGCAGCAGCGGTCTGCTGCAGCGTGTATCCCTTGAAGAGCAGAAAGATGCCAGCAAGTGGCAGCCAGACACACAAGTTGTAGAAACTGTGGCCCCGGTGGAAGAAGCCAAACAAACAGCGATGGAAGAGTTGGCTGTTGGCCTGTTTGGTGATGACGATTCTGACTTGACGTTAACGCCAGCTATTCTTGAACAAGGCTCGCTTGTCAGCCAGGCGTTGGATTATCAACGGCGAGGGATGGTTAACGAAGCCATTGATGCTTACGAACACGCGGTTGCATCAGGCCTTTCTAGTGCTGCTGCTCACTTCAATTTGGGGCTCCTCTACCAGGATAAACTGCGCTTTGAGGCGGCTATCCGCGAATTTGAAATCTCTGTCCAGGATAAAGAGTATCGTTTAGCCAGCTATTTTGCCTTGGGTGAATCTTTCCGCGCGCGCGGTTTGCTTAATGAATCAATCGAGAACTTTATTAACGTGCTCAAGATTGTGGATATGGGTACTGTGCGCCATGATCAGGCCGACCGGCTCATTGAACTCTATGAAAATCTTTCCGACAGCCTGATCACCCAAGGCGAAAAAGATAAAGCATCTGCCTTTGCCAATTCTCTGGTGGATTTTCTCAGCCAAAAAGGTTGGGAGGATAAGGTAAAAGAAGCTCGGGGTCGCCTGGATGCTATTTCAGATGCGGGCATGATGATTTTAGGGGATGTGCTCACGGCCGGTTCAGAACAGGTGCTGGAGTCGCTTTACTTAAGTCAGGAATATACCCGCCGAGCCATGTATAACACTGCCATTGAAGAAACTTTCCGCGCGATCCAGCTTTCACCTGATTATTTGCCTGCCCACGTGCAGTTAGGCGAAGTGTTAGCCCAGCAAGGACGCCAAGAAGTTGCTGCGTCTAAGTTTTTTATGATTGGTGAAACGTATAAAGCACGCAATGATATCAATGGCGCTATTCTTTCGTATGAGAAGGTGTTGACTTTGACCCCTCTTGATTTTTCTGTGCGTGCGAGGTTGATCGATTTGCTCAAACGCCACGGCCAGATTAACCAGGCGTTGGAACATTACATGGCGTTGGGGGATTCTTATTACCAATTGGCACAGGTTGATAAAGCTCGGGAAACTTATCAGGAAGCATTGAGATTAGCCCCCAGGAGTGATGATCCCGGGCAGGCTTGGAAGCGAAAAATTTTGCGCGCGCTGGCCGATATTGACATACAACGTCTGCAATGGAAACGGGCTATCCCTTCTGTTGGCGAACTGCGCGAGCTGGATCCAAGTGATGAGTGGGCAGCGATTACTTTAATTGATTTGTATTTCAAAGTGGGGCAACCTAACAATGCCGTCAAGGCGTTGGATCAATATTTAATGCAGTTGGTGCGCACGGGGCGAGGTATCAAGGTCATTGGTATCCTTGAAGATATGATTGGACAACGGCCGTCTGACCCTAATCTGGCAGATCGTCTTGTTCGTTTATACATACAGCAGCGACGGCAGCAGGAGGCGGTCGCTGTTCTCGATAAGTTGGGTGAGACGCAGTTGGAAGTCGGTAATAAGGCTGCGGCCATCATCACGATTGAAAAGATTTTGAAGCTCAATCCGCCCAATGCCTTAAGCTACCAACAATTACTCAATCAGCTTAAAAAGTAGTTGAGGCTAAGGAATGGGAATTAAATAAGACGACGAAGTTGTTTCCTTACCGTTCCTTGAAACTGACGATGTAGTTCTGTGTTTTATGCCATCGTTAGTCCTAAACGGCCGTTTTCGTTGACAATATGCTGGGTTCGGTAACGGCCGTTACCGAACCTTTTTATTACTTACCCATGAGAACAGAGGCATACCCTCTCAATTAGGGTAAAATCTTGGGTGCAGTGACAC
>PDWI01000678.1_pt1 | contig 55754 bp, 49 predicted proteins | sample 1430891 | NCBI WGS metagenome assembly PDWI01 (sample SAMN01162508, study PRJNA174530) | Oral metagenome, whole genome shotgun sequencing project. | biome: Marine environment; feature: Marine mammal; material: Swab sample of the gingival sulcus; isolation source: swab sample of gingival sulcus... | reverse complement strand
GTATTTGGGCTACTTGTCACCAAAAGAGTACGAACGGAGATTATTGAAAAAGCAAAATATTGCTTAACTGGTTGTCCAAAAACTATTGACCATGTCAAATTGCTACCTCAAGTCCTGCTTTAGCATCCGGTAAACTTATATCTCGGCCTCTTCAACATACAGATTCTCACTCTTACTAACCTCATTCCCATTGGCGTCGTAGTTGTAATAGTGCCGGTTGTCGCAACGTTTTTCGGCTGACTGCCTGCGGTACTCTGCTGTTTCCATCTTGGTTATCTGATTCGGTTTTAATGGATTATATTCGCAGCTGAGATTTCCGCTGATGCCCTTAAAACCGCACTCTATGGGCGTTTTTCCTTCAACGGCCGTTTGGGAAATGTTCCCGTCCCTGAATTATTAAAAAGCTGAATTATTCAGAGGTTAGGTTTTTCAGTGAGCCTTAGATAAAAAAAGCAAGGAATTAAGTTACTTTCGGGATATATCTTTTCCAATCATTTTAGATAAACGGGACCGAATAAAAGGTACTAGATATTTCACAGTACGGAACATCCAGTAACCCATCGAGACAGCCGCTATTGCAAAGCTAAAAAACAAACCCATAGCAGCAGTTTTTGTGAGTACCAAGGAATAATCACTGTTGACATCATTGAACACAAAACCATTTGGATTTTGTTCTATTATAGAATTACTTGGCAAACCTATTTTCTCAATAACAACAAAAAAAGCAACAAGATAAAAAATTGCCGCAATATACAAATATAATTTTAATTTATTCATTTCCATTTCCCATAAAGGTACTATTGTTCTTCCTTTAATTTCCGGATAACCGCAAGTGGTAAACCAGTACATTTTGATAAGGAATTGATCTTATATCCCTCTTTCAGCATGTTCATTACCTCCCGGGTCTTTCTCCCAAGAGACTCTTTCAGTATACCATTTTTTACACATTCTTCTATGGCTTTCTTAAAACCGGCGTTTTTATCGGCAGCTACGTTCTGACGTACTATCTCCACAAGATTTCGGTGATAGCGGCTTTCCGTCTCCATTAGCTGCTCGGAATAATTATGATTTTTGAAACACTACGCTGTTGATAAAAAGAAAATTACTGAAGTAAAATTGGCAAACAGACTTAAAAGTTCTGATTTAAACAACATGAACAGAGAAATAATATTAAAACCCATTGCTTTTGTAAAAAACAGCCGAAAAGAAAAATTGGATGATAACTGGAGCGAAGTTATTTCTGAAATTGAATTAACGGATAATTTACCTGAGGAAAGCCTGGATGGTATTGAAAGCTTTTCGCACCTGGAAATTCTTTTTTTTCTTGATAAGTCCGTTAAAACAGTTACCGGGAGTGAGCACCCGCGAGGAAACCCGCGTTGGCCCAAGGTTGGAATTTTTGCCCAGAGAAAAAAAGACAGGCCTAATCATATAGGGCTGACTGTTGTTAATTTAATAAAAAAGGACGGACGGAAACTCACTGTTTCCAATCTTGACGCAATAGACGGAACTCCTATTCTTGATATTAAACCTGTCTTTAAAGAATACCTGCCAAAAGGAGAAATAAAACAGCCTGACTGGACAGGTGAATTAATGAAAAACTACTTCAGCAAGTATTCTTGAAAAACAGAATCTGTCTAAGACTTCAGACCGTAATCTTTGCCGTAGTTCTCAACCACAAAATCAATATCCTTGTCTCCCCGGCCGCTCAGATTAACAAGGATGGACTGCCGCTGCTTTTCTTTAGCCAGACGGCAGGCAAAGGCCACCGCGTGCGCGCTCTCCAGAGCCGGAATAATGCCTTCAAGCCGGCTGAGCTCAAAGAAAGAATCCAGAGTCTCTTTGTCACTGGCGGTAACATACTGCACCCTTTTCATGTCCCGGAGCATGGAATGTTCCGGGCCAACACCCGGATAATCCAGACCGCTGGCAATGGAATAAACAGGCTGAACTTCCCCCTGGCCATCCTGCAGGACATAGCACTTGAAACCATGTATAATTCCGGGACTCCCCAGGGTCATGGTAGCCGCATGTTCTCCCGGCTTCAGGGAACGGCCGCCCGGCTCAACTCCGTAAATGGAACAGTCGTCATCTTCCAGAAAGGCGGAAAAAATTCCCATGGCGTTGGAACCGCCGCCCACACAGGCCACAACATTATCCGGCCCTTCACCGGTCATTTCAAAAAACTGTTCCTGTGCCTCTATACCGATAATACGCTGAAAGTCCCGAACCATCATGGGAAAGGGATGGGGGCCCACAACGGATCCTATGCAGTAGATGCTGTTTACCGGATCGGCCAGGTAGGCATTAAAGGCCGAGTCTACCGCTTCTTTAAGAGTTTTCAGACCGAAGCTGACAGGTATAACTTTTGCGCCCAGAATTTGCATGCGCACAACATTGGGATGCTCCTTGGCAATGTCCACTTCGCCCATGTGAATTTCACAGTCCAGCCCGAAATAGGCGGCCGCTGTTGCAAGGGCCACCCCGTGCTGCCCTGCCCCGGTTTCAGCTATGAGCTTTTTTTTGCCCAGGTATTTGGCCAGAAGGGCTTCTCCCATACAGTGGTTCAACTTATGAGCCCCAGTGTGATTCAAATCTTCCCGCTTTAAATAGATGCGGCCGCCGTACTTTTCAGAAAGGCGCTGGGCGTAGTACACCGGAGTGGGACGGCCCTGAAAATGTTTACGGATGGACCTGAGCTCCATTATAAAGTTGTGCGACTTGCTGATGGAAAAGTATGCTTCAGTTATATTATCCATTTCTTTTTGAAGTTCAGGAGAAATAAAAGATCCGCCATATTCACCATAACAGCCGGACGCATCCGGATTTCTTTTGAAATAACCCATAAAAACCTTCTTTGTCCGCAAAAGCGGGGAATGGAGGCAGTATAAGTGTTTCTACACATAGAATCAAGGGCTTTATATTTTTTTCTCAGAACAAGGATATTTGCTGAAACTATCTACCGGACGCGAAAGTAATGGCGCTGAAGCCAGAGAATACGTTCTTCTGACAGATCCCTCCATCTGGAAAGGGGCCATTTATCTATAATCTGCCTGTAAAGCTCCGCCGCGCGGTCCAGATTGCGGTTTTCACCAGGCTCTTCCAGTTGACGGGCCAGCCGGTAGATCCACTCCGCGCTTTCAGGATAATTATCCCACCTGGCCAGAGCTTCCAGGGCGGCTGTTGTTTCTTTGCCGTAACCGGCATTGTTGTCCAGCAGGGCCAGAGCGGCCGACAGCGTTTCCGGATTCCCCCCATCCTGAATGTAGGGTTCAAGCCATTTTACCAGCAGCCCGGGAGACGCGCTGCGTACCGCTTCTTCCACAATGGCCGCGCGCGCCCGGCGTCCGTCTTCGTCTTCTTTTGAAGCATCCTGTTCCCACAAGGCTATGGCTTCACGGATATTGCCCGAGGCAGCGGCCTGAAGAGCCGCGTCAAAACGCTGCTGCGGTTCAGAGAGGAACTCACCGGAAACCGCCTTTTCTCCCGGCTTTGAAGACGGACCATTTAACGGCCCTGCGCCGCTGTCCTTTCCGACATCCACGCGTCTGGCCGTCTTATTTTCTTTACCGGTAGCCAGATCCTGCTGTGTAAAGACCAAATTCCAGTGACCTTCCTCCGGAAAGCGGAAATCAAAACGCGTCGAATTATTTTCTCTCTCCCGTGAAAGAAACTGCCAGTTGCCCGGTGTTGAAAGATCGGAACGGAACACCCACGCAAGTCCCTCCAGAAGTATGGAGATTTCACCCGGGCCTTCCATCTGGCGGGCCGGGGCAGAGGGATCCGGGAAAAACGGTTTCTTACCGGTGTTTTCTGAAGTATCGGCCGATTTTTGTGATTCAGCTGATTTTCCCGGGCGGGGCGCGGTCTGAGGGGCCGGCTGCACCGCACTCGCTTTTAGAGCCGGCTTTTTAACTGCGGGTTTTTCCGGAGGAGGCTGAAGCAGGGGATTTTCCGGCGGGGCGGAGCTGGGCGGCTGCGGTTTGGGTTTGGGCGGTACCGGTTTGGCTTTAGGCGGCTGCGGTTTGACTTTGGGCGGTGCCTCTTTTCCCGGCTGCTCAGTTTTATCAGCATTGTCTTTTGCGGCAGGAGCTGTTTCTTCTGTCCCGGCGGAGGCTGAATTTTCTGCCGAAAGCTCCGGAGCGTTCCCTTTCTTTTTCGCAGAAGGCCCCCCCGCGCATCCGGAGAAAATCACCAAAAAAACAAGAAGCAAAGAAGCAATGAGAACCCTGAAAAAATAAAGGACTGCTTCAGGGCCAAAGCTGAACCGTTTAACGTTTTTCATTACGTACACCCAGTGATTCAAAAATCATGGCATCGTTGCGGGAATCCATATCAGTCAGACCGGCATCGGCCGGATTTATCCAGAACGACTCCACCTCTTCCATACTCCAGCAGCGGCGGGACTCCCGGGCCGGATAAACCACCCCGGAATCAGTATTGCGGTAATTCAGAAGAAAATCCTCCATTCCGTATCCGGTATTACCCAAAACAGCGCGCCGTTCTTCCTGAAGACGCAGGCTTTCCGCGCGCATTTCAGCCCTGTTCCGCAAAGATACTGTCAGCACAATAATTAAAACCGACAGCAGGGTAAGCAAACCAAAGGCACCGAGTAAGACCGCCAGAGCACGCTTGTTAATAAGCTTCAAAGGATTATTCATCCGCGTTCTGCTCCTTACCGTCCAGACGCAGTGAGATCAGACGGGACACACCCGACTCCTGCATGGTTACACCCAGAAGCGACTTGGCACCGGTTACTGTTTTCTTGTTATGGGTAATAACCACAAACTGACTGGTTTCTCCAAACTCCATCATAACGTTCACAAAACGCTGAATATTGGCCTCATCGAGAGCCGCGTCAATTTCATCCAGAATGCAAAAGGGAGACGGTTTTACCAGAAAGGTGGCAAACATCAGCGCGACACCGCACAAAGATTTCTCTCCCCCGGAAAGCAGTGAAATATTCTCCAGCTTTTTCCCGGGAGGCTGGGCATAAATTTCCAGACCGGAATTCAGCGGATCGTCAGGCTCAATCAGGCGGATTTCAGCACGGCCGCCGCCGAAAAGACGCCGGAACATTTCGTGGAAATTCTTATGGATTTCCTTGTAGGTTTTCAGGAACAACGCCGCGGATTCCTTCTGCATTTCTTCGGTAACCTGAGTCAGATTTACCTTGGCGTTCCGCAGGTCTTCGAGCTGTTTATTCAGGAATTCGTAACGCTCGGCAACTTCACTGAACTCTTCGGGTGCCATAAGGTTTACATGGCCCAGTTGCTTCAGCGCGGCCCTGGTGTCTGAAAGTGAATTGCGGATTTCACGGATTGAATTCTTAATACCATCTTTCTGATCCGCAAAGTCGTTCAGATCCCGGGAGTACTGATCGCGGAAATCATCGAAAAGCGTTGCTGTTTCCTCTTCAATATGGGAAATTTCCAGCAGAATTTTTTCCTTTTCAATTTCCAGGCTGCCTCTCTGTGCTGTCAGGGTTTTCAGACGCTCTTCCTTGCCGGCCATTTTTTCGTTCCGGCTGCTGATTCCCGTTTCCAGACCGGCCATATCCCGGCGCAGCTGATCCTGTTTTCCTTCCAGTTCTTCCCGTTTACCCAGAAGCGCGGCCACCTGTTCGTCCACACTTTTTATGCGGGATTCTTCCAGACTCTTCTGCCGGCGTATTTCAACCAGCCGGGCTTCTTCCGACTCGGCCTCGCGCGAAAGCGCGGAAAGCGAATCTTCCGCCGCCGCGGCCTGTGTGGTGGTACGGGCCTGAGCAACCCGCAGTTCTTCCAGACTTTCCCGGGCTTCGCCGAGTTTCTTTTCAAGAGATGTTTTTTCCTCTTCCAGTTCTTTCAGGCGGCTTCTCAGTTCATGCGTCCGGTCCACCGAAGAAGTAATTTTTTCATCCAGCTCCCGTTTGCGGGTAATAATACCTTCCGGGGCCAGAAATTCCTCCAGAAAAGTGGCGCCCGACTCCCTGTACTTTCTAAACAGTTCCGACAGTTCTTCCAGAGACTTCTTCATTCCGGCAAAATCGTCTGCCGCACTTTCCAGCAGCTTCAGGGCCTTGCTGCCGTCGGCCACATTCTTCTGATCGCCAAGCAGATCGGCACGGCCTTCAGCACGGATGCGCACTTCCTGAAGCATCTTCTCAATGGACTCTTCCATTTTACGGCGTTCACTGCGGTCGTATCCCGACTCCTTCAGGCCGCGGTCCAGTTCACTGACAATATCATCGGTGAGAGTCCTCAGATCTTCCTGAAGGCTTTCACGGGTTTTTTCTTCTTTAATAAGAGACTGATTTATCTTCCGGGTTTCATCGGCATTACCGGATACGCGCTGTTCTGCTGTACTGATTGATTTCTGAAGGGAGGCGATGTTACCTTCTATTTCTTTCAGCCGGTCACGGAACCCGGAGAGATCCTTCTGCCGCCCTTCTTTCAGACCGTTCAGGGAAGAGAGGGCTTCCATGGCATTTTTCTCGCGTGTTTCAGCGGCCTTCAAAGCCTCTTCAGCTTCATTGCGCCTCTCACGGAGTGTCCGAACCTGTGCTTCCTGATTTTCTTTTTCCAGATCCATGCCGTAGAGCAGTTTCTGGTTTTCAATAAGCCTTGATTCCATTTCATTGACGGCATCAAGTTCGCTGGCCAGACTGTTTTTAATTTCTTCTATTTTACCCAGAACCTTCCCGTACTTTCCGCTGCGGTTTTCCAGGCGTTCCTTTTTTGTTTTAAGGGAATTTTCCAGGCCCCGCCACTGCAGCAGACGGAGATTCCGGTCCTGTTCAAAGATCTTCTCCTTGACGGCCCTGTACTCCAGTGTTTTATCCGTTTGTTTCTTCAGCGAATCGTAACTGCGCTGAACTTCCCGGAGTATATTTTCCACCTGTACCATGTTTTCTTCGGTACGGGCCAGTTTTCTTTCGGCCTCGCTGCCGCGGATTTTATACTTGGTAATTCCCGCTGCTTCTTCAAACAGATACCGGCGCTCTTCGGGCTTGTTGGAAAGAACCTGATCGATCTGCCCCTGTTCCATAACCGAATAGGCAGACTTTCCAACCCCTGTATCGAAAAAGAGCTCCCGTATTTCCTTCAAACGGACCGGCGCTCCGTTGAGAAAATATTCGCCCTCGCCTTCCCGGTACAAACGGCGTTTTATGGCTATTTCGGGCCTGTCTATCTCCAGCAGGCCTTTTTCATTGGCAATAATAAGGGTTACTTCAGCTACACTGAGGGCTTTGCGGTTTTCAGTACCGCTGAAAATAACATCCTCCATGCGCTCGGCACGCATTTTACGGGAAGACTGCTCGCCGAGAACCCATTTTACCGCGTCTACTATGTTGCTTTTACCGCATCCGTTGGGGCCCAGAAGAGCTGTAATACCGTCATTAAACTCAATAACAGTTCTATCCGCGAAAGACTTGAAGCCCAGTATTTCCATTCGTTTGAGAAACATCTTTCCTCCGGTTCCCTTCTATTATACCTGCCGTTTCCCCGGGGAGACAATGCACCGCAGCGGCACATGTTCCGCGGGAACTGTCAGTCAGTTATTTCTACAGCGGAAATTTCCACCCGGCGGTTGAGGTTCTGCGCCTCATAATTCCGGCTGACCGGATACAGACTCCCATGACCCTGTACCTCTCTAAGCTTCAGTGAAGGGCTCAGAGAAGAACTGTAGGAGGCAACCGCGCGGGCCCTCTCCCAGGAGAGGGCAATACGCCCTTTCTCGGTTCCGTAATCAGCACAGTGTCCCTCAATAATCAGTTCGTACCCTTCCGGAACCTGTTTGAGAAAATCAGCCGCCGCCTGTTTAGCCCGCGGGCTCATAAGGGCACTTTCAGGCTCAAAATAAATAACCGTTTCTTTTAAGAAAACCGCGGGAGCTTCAGACCGGCTCTGAATAACTTCCGGTTCTGCCGGAGAGCCGGCAGATGTACCGGCAGACAGGCCCTCCGATGAGCCTTCAGAACCGGAGAGCTGTTCCCCGGTTTTTTCTCTCACGCTGTTGTCCATCCGGCCGGACTGTATTTGAGGTGTTTTGATACTCAGGAGATTTATCCGGCCCGGAGCAAAACCTGATACTCTAAAAAACAGCAGCAGAGGGGCAAGGAGAACCGGCAGAAGCGCCAGCCATGGCCAGAATCCCCAGCCGGTACGAATCCGGCAGAACTCCAAAGCCAGACCTTTCGATTGTATCTGCACGCCCCACACATACTTTGAAAAGTTTTCTATTTTCAGAACAATGGAAGAAAACCCGTCTTCTGCGGGTTTTAAATCAGTCAGTAAACAGGTTTTGCGGACATGCGGATATCCGCCCCGGAAACGGCAGAAATCCAGACGTGCTGTTCTCTGGCCTTTTTTAAGCGTTGTAAGCCGAACCGTTAAAGCCGGCTCATTTAACCGGGAGTTTATGCGTACAAATTTCCCGCCGTCAATAGCAATGCCCAGAGCACTCATACTGTTATTATATCAAAAAAAACCAAATTCTCAATGCGGAACAATTAACAGGCGCCGCCGGGCTTGTTTCCCCTTACAGCTCCGGAACCCCGGAAGGCACCAGGCAGATAAAACTCAGAATACCGCTGCCGGTATTCCGGAACTGATGAAGAACATTAGGTGGCACAAAGACAACCGAACCCTCTGTAACGGCATGCCAGCTCTTATCAAGAAGAACCTCTCCTGCACCGCCGCAGACAAAAACTTCATGTTCCCAGTCGTGTGAATGCTGCGGAGTATAGCCTTCAGGCCCTATTTCAAAGCGCCGCATGCAGAAATTCGGCGCGCCGTCAGCTTTTCCGACAAGCACCTTGCCGCTGACATTTTTCACCGCACTGCTGTCAAATTTTACCGCGGGAATTTCTGTGTGATGAACCGCTTTCATTAACACCTCCTTACAGCAGCCTGGAGCTAACTGATTTGAGCCAGAGCTTTTTCCAGACCGGCCAGAAACGGTTTAACCGAGTCAGAAGAAACGAAAAGAGACTCCTTGCGTTTCCCTGAGGCATCTTCGCGTATTTCTGTAATTTTCAAAGCCGGCCTGCCCCGCTGAGCCGTTTCAAACTCGTAGCGGCGCCGGCCCCCGCCCACCGACAGTTTCTCGCTGATGGGTGAACGCCCTTCGCTGAATTGGCCGAAGGCTTTGTTCAAGACGGTTTGAAACCGCTCCATATCTTCCTGAAAAACAACCAGGGAACTCCGCCGGAAACCGGTTTCTGTTTTACGGCTTTCCACAAGATTAAGGTACTGATCGTGAAAGCGGTTTTCCTTCACGTTAAAGAAAAAAGTCTTGCGGCCTTCATCCACAAAAATCCGTGTACTGTATATTTCCCCGCGACGGCCCATAATAGCCTCCCCTTAGCTGTTACTGGTGACATATCATAGTTCCCGGAAGGAATTGGGGCAAGCTGTAACATCTGAAAGCGGAAGTCAGCCTGCTGCCGCTCTCCGGCAGGGCATCCCGGCGTCCCGTATTTCGGGCGCCCCGTGTAGTCACCCGGCGCTCAGCCCCCCGGCGTCCCGTGTCTCAGGCGGCCCAGCCCTCCGGCATCCAGGCTCCGCCGGTATCCGGCGCCCAGGCGCCCGCCCCCCCGGCGTCCCGTATTTCCGGCGCCCAGCCTCGGCGCCGCTGAAAAAGAAGCAGCTCTGGTCAGGAAATTTTTCCTTCATCAAAAACAATCAGTTCATCTCCGGCCCGGATAACATCTCCGTTTTCAATAACGGTGGAATTGCTTTTCTGATTGTTTACCACTACCCCTTCCGGAGAAGAAGCCCTCCACCGGCCGTCTTTTCCCTTCTCAACAAGAATGGTAGCCCCTCCGGCATTTACGGGAGCTTCACCTTTAGGCGCTATGGTGGTAGCTCCCCCCGAAACTCCGGGAGTAATAACTGTTTTTCCGGAGCCCAGGGCCACAGTGGCCGCGCCGCCTCCCACAGGACGCAGCCGGTCCAGAGAAGGCACCTCCGAACGGGAAGCAGCCTTCAGCCTGGCCATAACAACAATCAGCAGCAGCGCGAACGGTACAGCCAGAAGGGAGAAAAGAGCCCATCGCCGCCGGGAGGGAGCACGGAAAAGAAAGCCGGAATGATAATCTATCTGAGTAGAGGCCGTTCCCAAGGCTGCTTCCGGGGCCATTTCCAGAAAGGCCGTGGTTTTCCCCGCACCGGTAGGCCGGGGACGGTAAGAAAGCGAATACTCTGAGGCCACCCGCTCACGAATGGCCGAATACAGCCCTTTCAAACCCTCTTCACCTTCAACATCGTAAACAAGTCCGCCGGTGGCCCGGGCAATGCGCGCCAGCTGTTCATCACGGTTGGAACCAAAACGGACCGCGTAAAGAGTAACAGCCTCTTCCCTCAGTGCCTCCAGAGCTTCATCGGGAGTCCATTCACGCGCCTGCTCGTCCTTCAGGGGAAAATGCTCTCCGTCCGAGAACAAAATAACAATACGTCTGCCCCGCTGAGAACTCATGGACTGAGCCGACTGGGAAATGGCACCGTAGAGTTCCGTGTAGGCCTCAGCAGGCTCAGGTTTGGGTGTTTCACCCAGATATTCCATAAGTGAAGCACGGTCAGTGCGGGGAGATGCCTGAAGACGGTAATGCGTTCCAAAAGCAGCCAGACCGGCCCGGTCCAGAGAGCTGCCCAAATCTTTCAGAAAGTTCTCTGCTTCCCGGCGCGCCAGGGCCGCGCGGCTTTCCTGCCAGCTTGAGGCTTCCTGCCCGTTCGAATCATCGTACATACTGCCTGAATCATCAATCAAAAGCAGAAAGGAAATGCCCTTGGGCCGCTCTCCGGACGGCGAGAAACCGGTAATGGAAAGACGCTCTCCGGCTTGTTCTCCCTCCGGAGCGTCCCGCAGAATTAAATCTCCAGCCTGCAGATTGTCCACAGGGCGGCCCTGGCTGTCTGTGGCAACAAGGTAGAGTTCCACCTCTCCGCTGAGGGCCAGAAAGCGGGAATCCGCCCCGCTGAGTGTCAATTCAACAGAACCAGCCTGTACTCCCCAGAAAACAATGAATAAGCATACCGCAATAAGTCTGAATAATTTCATACTGTTCACCGCCGGGCCTCGTAAATCATGGTAACACCGTCTACCTTTACAACATCGTCGTAACGCAGTTCGGTTTTTTCCGTTACATTCTTTTTCCCGTTTATCTGTACTTCCGACCCGCCGGCCGGCTCCAGAAGCACGGTGCCTCCCCGAAGGAGCAGCCGGGCGGACTCAGACGGCCCTCCAGCCTTTGTGCCGGACTGCGCGGCGGACTTCATGCCAGCCTTCGCGCCGGACTGCGCGGCGAACTGTGTGCCGGACTGCGCTCCAGCTTTCGCGTCAGACTGCGCGGCAACCGTACTGTCTCCGGGAATGGTCAGATCGGAGCGCACAGAATGTCCAATCCGCATTACTTTCTGATTGACCGGAAAAGAACGTCCTTTCAGCGGTCCGGCCAGCACGGTCAGCCGGCCCCGGGAACGCCGGGCTTCAAAACGGTCGGCCAGAAAAGCCACCGATATACCCCACAGCATCATTCCGGCCGCCCTTCCGTAAAAACGCGGAAGACTGCTGCCCAGGAATTCCGCGGCCGCGCCGCCCAGAAGGCCGCCCAGCAAACCGCCCAGAAGCCCGGCGGCAATACGCCGGCCCGAACGGGAACGGATACCGGAGGCAGCCCCCACGGCTCCTCCCAGAATGGTCCATCCGGGAATACGGGCCAGAGACGCGCCCCGGCTCCCTTCCCCGAAACTGACAAACATCCGGGAGTCGGCCAGAGAGGAAAGAATCAGCTGCCCGGCGGCCATACCCGCCGCTCCGGCCAGAGCGCCAAAGACAGAACCAACCATCAGAGCCCCTCTGATCTTTTCCTTATGCAACTGCCGCAGCCCTTCGGCCAGCGGAACCACCGCTCCCAGCAGCAGACCGGCCGCCGCGCCCAGAACCAGAGTAAATATCCGGACATCCGGAAAACCGCCGGCTCCCAGAAGAATCATTTCCACACCGCACCAGGCCAGAGCGCCTCCGGCGGCACCTGTCATCAGAGAATACAGCGACGCGCGCGATTCCTTCATTTATTACCTCCCGGACACCCAGTCCGTGTTGCCTTCTTCATCCTTTACCAGACGCAGAGATGCCCGGCCGCCCGGCTTCAGAACAACTTTCCGGGAGGCCTGTTTTTCCATGGCGCCGATCACAACCGTGTAAGTACCCGGACTCAGTTCCAGTTCCACCGGTTTTTTCCTCAAAAAAGGAACAGGACGGAAACCTCCCCGGTCACCCGCGTAACGGTAGAATTTTTCACCCTGAATACTCGGACGCCGGAAAGGCAAATCCGATGCCAGTTCCAGCACGGCTTTTTCAGGCATCAGGTTCACTTCAATAAAACAGTCGGAAACACCGGCATCCAGCGATACATCCAGACTGCGGGAAGCAAAACCCGGAAGCGAGAAAAACAGCCGATAAGAAGAACCGGTCATCAGATCACCCGAACCGTAACGCACACCGCTTATTCTCCGTCCGTTTTCATCCACCACTCTGGGCGGAGCAACCGGAGCCAGCTCCGCGCCCGTGTCCCCCCGGACCAGACGCCAGGAAACCCGCACCTTCCGGTGAATGGGTTCCCAATCCTCCCGCAGAACAACCTGGGGATTCTCCCCCATTTCCAGAGCCTGGCTGCGGGCGCGCAAAGACGGAATCTGAACAAAATGATTGTACAGACGGTTTCCGACATGAACCACACAGGTGTAATAACCCGGTTTAACACCCTTGGGAAATGTCCGTACAAGCGGCACACCTTCATTCTGTTTACCATTGCCTGCCAGCCGCCCTTCGCGGCTGCCCACTTTTACAGAGTTGCCTTCATTATCCTGTCTGTAGACATCAAGTAACACACGGGGGTTGTTTTCCACAGGTCCAACTATTTGAACATCAGCTCGTACCGCCCCGAGGAAACCGGGCATCAGAAAAGCGGGAAGCCTGCCGCCCAGAGCCAGAAGCCACCAGGCTGCCCCCAGAACACATCCCCCCGCAGCAGCTGCGGCAGAAAGCATAACGGCCTTGAGTATTTTCCGGCGGGTATTACCGCCCGGCCTGTCCACTTTGCCGCGGCTGTTTACCAGATCGGCCAGTGTCAAACGCAGGGAACTTTCATTTTGATGACTCAGAAACCTTTCCAGAGGCCGCAGCATGCGGGCGGCATCCTGGTAACGCATTTCCGGACGGGGGCGCATGGCGCGGCGCACAAGTCTGCGTGAAAGCCCCAGAGATTCGGGACGCACCTTTCTTAAACGTTCATAGCGCCCCTTTCGGATACGCTCCAGCATTTCCGGCAGAGACGCGCCGGCAAAGGGCTTTACTCCGGTCAGACATTCGTAGAGGAGAACCCCGGTGGAATAGACATCGGCCCGTTCATCCACAGCTCCGGCGTCCCGGAACTGTTCGGGCGCCATGTAGGACGGTGTTCCCAGGGTCATTCCCTCACGGGTCAGACTGTCTGAATCAACTGCCTGGTTCTGGGCAATACCGAAGTCGGTCAGTTTAACCTCCCCCGTGGAAGAAATAAGAATGTTGGCCGGCTTAATATCCCGATGAATAACACCTTTGGCATGGGCAAAACTCAAAGCCCGCAGTGTGTCGCGTATAACCAGAAGGGCAACATCATCATCCAGATAACGGTGTTTTTCCAAAAGCTGGGCCAGGGAACATCCATCCACATATTCCATAACCATGCAGTAGGAACGGGTGGTTTTGAAATGGTCAAAATAATTAACAATATTCACATGCTGAAAGCCCATCATAATAGTGGCTTCCCGCTGAAAGCGCTGAGCAAACTGTTCATTGTCTGTCAGGGTAAGCATTTTAAGCACAACCGGCTGTTCCAGTGTGGGATGATCAGCCTTGTAAATAGCTCCCATGCCGCCTTTGGCCACTAAAACCGCGTTTTGATACTTGCCTATTTTTTTACCGGGCTTTTTGCCCGAAGATGCCGCGCTGCTGCTTCTGGAAGATTTTTTTGCCGTTTCACTCATCCGCCATGCCTCTCCTTTCCTCTATATCAAAGATATCTCTCTCCGGATCGGGTATACATCCGGCATCCAGAAACGCCGCAATGTAGCGCTCAGGATTATGAATCTGCACATAACGTCCGTTTGCCCGTAAAGTGTAATACCCTGAAACCGGCCTGTGCCCCCCGAAGTAGAGAGACTCCTCCGCATCGTCTTCCAGATAATGCTCCAGCATTTCCTCCACACTGCCTTCCGTAGCCGCTCCATTCGCGGTCCAGGTAAAATCATAGATAAGCTCGTCGTTTTCCATGCCCGAAATCAATTCTTCCCGGGTGTAGAAATTCCGCGGTTCCGCATGAGAAATAAGAAAATGATTCCCCACAGCCAGCAGAGGAAGGGCATACTCGAAATCAGCCCAGCGGGACAGAATATCGTTCCCCAGAAACATCAAAAACCAATCCCGTACCATCTGCCCTTCCCAGGCGTATTTTCCAAACGGCCGGTTTCCATTTTCATCTGTATTGGTAACATTTTCATGATTCCCCTTCAGAAAGTGGAAATGACGGGGCGCGGCAGCTTTCAGAATCATAACCATCAGCATCAGCGACAGGCTTTCAGCCATTTCTTCATCCATGGCGTTATGACGGCGGAAAGCGTTTTCATATTCCTTCCAGGCCTTCTTCCAGCGTTTGGCTCCCCGCGCCTCGCTGTGAAAACCGTCGCCGACACACACAACCTGCAGTTTTTCTTCCAGAAGGGCTTCCAGCAGCGGCTGCCCGTCTATGTCCATATCAATAAGAGCCGCCATATACCCGGTCCGGGCATGGAGGTCGGGCACAATAACTGTGGGAATATCGGAATGGAGAAGGAGCAGGCCTCCGGGACGGCCGTCCCCGCTTTGAGGGCGGATCTGCGGATCTTCATTGTCAAGAACCTGCTGCACACTTTCCAGTATCCCCGACATTTCCTCCAGATCAGGAAGAACAAGGGGCGGATGAAGACGGGAAAAAACTTCCCGAATTTCAGTGTTTGTGGAGTATAACATCATTCCATATCAATTTTTGTTTCATCGACTGCCTGAAATTCACGTGTCAGGGCCACTGTTGCTTCATTGAGGCGTTCGTTCTGCACAGGAAGGGCCAGGGCCGCGGGCAGAATGGCCAGCCGGTAAACAACAGAACTCTGCTTAACAGGCCCTTTTTCAAAAATGAGTTCTCTGCCAACTTCGGCAGTGTTTCCAAGTACAGCGTCATCCGACTCGGCCCGGGCCGGTACATCCCGCCGGCGGTCTATACTGACGTAAACGGCCCGGCGCGAACCGCCGCTGTCCGGTCCAACCGCCACCAGAGAACCCGAATATGTCAAAGCCAGAAAGCCGCGGGAAGCATCATCACACTTATCCGCAATTTCCATATCCATTTCAGCCGCCTGTTCGGAAAAGGCGCGGTTTTTCTCCAGCCAGCCTTCAGCCAGCATTTCCAGAGAAGCGTCTCCTTCAGGCAGACCGCTGCTCTCGCAAATAGCTCTCAAATGATCTTGTATAGCATTTTCCAGGCTTCCATACGCACTGCTCATTATGTTCCTCCGTCTGTTATCTATATATCGCGGGTCAGTTTCATTTTCAATGAAGTATAGATAAAGCTGCGCAGTTCCTTCTGCAAAGAGCTCTCCGCAGCGGAATTAAAATGAAAAATATACGCAGCCTGTCTGCCGCTTATTCTCTTTCCCGTTATGGAACCGGGAAGATTCGCTCTGTACCCCGGAAGGTTCACACAGATGGAATCCATTTCCAGGTATGAAAGGTCTTCCGGCTGCGGACGGAAACTGGCCGAAAGCGCCGCGGAACTTATATCGTGAACAATTCCGGCAAAACGCCTTTCCCCTACATAACTTTCAAAGGTGGCAATTGACGCATACTGACTGCCGAAACGCACATAGGCCCTGTTTCCATGAGCTCCGATAGTCTGCAGGTAATTGATCAGCTCCTTTTCCGAAGAAAAAGGCTCATCTTCTCCGCAGCCCACTATCCGCGGGGAATATTCTGCCTGCGCCAGTGAACGCGTCAGCACTTCCATATCCTGCGCGGCCGTATCAAAAACAAAGAGAACGGATTCTCCTTCATAATTCAAAACAGCTGCTTCATTCAGATTCAAACCGTATGTTTCATATTCTTTCCGGCGAAGATGCCCCACAAGGCTCTCCCGGCGCGCGGTATCAGGATGCACAATAAAAATCTGCCGGCTATGTTTTTCCATTCAGCCTCCTGAAAAACAAACGGCGACCCCCGCGGATCGCCGTATGATGGGCGACACTGGATTTGAACCAGTGACCCCGTGCATGTCAAGCACGTACTCTAACCAACTGAGCTAGCCGCCCATGATGGTTCATTCTACAGATTGTTCCCGAAGTGTCAAGATAATCAGACACGTTCACGGATAGCAACATTAATTTCCACCATACCCTGGGGTATGGAAAAAGGAACAATCAAAGCTTCCACATTGGTATTGCTCACCTGCATATTCTCACCGGTCAGAATGGAAGGCGGAGTCAGATCAAAAGAGAACCCCTGATTTGACAGCTTTGTCAAAGCCTGGGCTGTAATCATATTGGCCAGTTCAGCGATAGTGGCTTTTACCAGCTCATCCAGAGATGACAGCTCTTCACCGTTCATTGCCGACGCAATATTGATGGCAGTCTGTCCATCCATATCAATGAGCACACGCCCTTCAACACCTCCTGCCAGACCAACCAGTGCCGCAAGGCCCATAACCGGCTGGGATGTTTTCTTCAGGTAGAGTTCTTTTCTCTCAACATCCACCTGGAGTACTTCCTTGAGAAGTTCATAAGCGGCTTCGACAAACGGATTGATATATTCAACTCTCATTCTGTTCTCCTCTATTATCTCTTTTTATACGCAACAACGCCGGAATTTTCAATCCTTTCCCATAATTCCGGGTTAATCGGTTCTTCATTACTGCCCAAAAGCAGCAATGAACCGGGTTTCATAACATCATCCAGAGTATTAAATAAGGCTCTGCAGCTTTCCTCGGGCAGATAACACAGTGTATCTCTGGCTACAACCATGTCCAGTTTGGGCAGGGTATTATCATGCGTTATATCATGATACTCAAACAGAAGCGCGTCGGTTATTTCCTTGTTGAAAACCGTCTCCCGGGCACCTTCGGCCGTAAAACTGCTGAAAGGTTCTCCCGCGTTTTCCGGCGGCCGCAGACCGGGGGCTCCGGAAACATGAATCAGATCCTTATCGTGCGCCAGAATCCTTAAATGAACTTTCGGCAGGGTTTTCTTAACCGTACAGGCCAGTGAGTAGGCTTCGTGCCCCATACCGCATCCGGGATTCCACACCTGAAAATTACCTGTATGGCCCGGCGGCAGGAGCGCGGCCACCTTGTCAGCGTAATCAGAACTCCAGAAAGCACCGCTGAAAGGCGACCAGAATGGAGCCAGGAAATCCTGCGCGTCTTTTTCACTGGTCAGCTGAATATTATCGCCGCGCTGTTTTTTCCAGCTGACATAACGGCTGCGCATCCATTCCATATTCATGGGGCCGGCATAAAAAGCCAGAAACGTAACAAGGGTTTCCTTTATGAAGCCCAGATCAACTTCCATCTGACCTTCACTAACCGGAGCAGCAGCGCCGCCGGCGGAAGTCTGTTCCGCCTGTTTAATTTCCGGAAGAGAGGAACTGAAGGCGTTCTGCTCTTTTGTTCTGCTTCTGTCACCTGTACCCAGAATGCGTTCCACATCAAGAATAACGTAAAGACGGCCGTGTTCCTCTACCACACCGCTGATGTATTTAATGTTAATATCACCGAAAATGGGATGCGGCGGCTGGATGCTTTCTTTGGAAATACCGACAACTTTGTCAATTTCATCAACAACAACCGCCAGCACATGCTCTTCCAGCCGGAGAATTATAATATTCTCGCCGCCGGCCCCCTCCTGTTCAGCTGCCGGAAGATTAAAAAACAGCCGGAGATCTATTACGGAAATAATATCACCCCTGAGGTTGTACACCCCCCTTACAAAAGGAGCTGAATTGGGTACAAAGGTGAACCTGGAAATCTTGGATATTTCCTTTACCTGCATAATATCAATGGCGTAATCTTTTCCAGCCAGTGAAAAAGTAACCATTTTAAAATCTATAGCCTGATCAGCCTGCAGATCCTTCTGAACTGTACTGGTTTCTACTGTCTGCTCCATTCTTCTCCCCTATTGTATGCCGGCGCGGGACAGACGGGCTTCCTGTTCTTTTTTAACTCCCAGGTCCAGCAGCTGGCTCACATCAATAATCAGTGAAACCGTTCCGTCACCAAGAATGGTCGCTCCTGCTATACCCGGAGAATTAGTGTAACGGTCTTTTAAAGGTTTTATAACCACATCTTCCTCGCCGATAAGCGCGTCCACCACAAGACCTATTTTCTTTTCTCCGCTTCCCACAATAACAACATAATGGTATTCGCTGTCCTCTTTCATATCAATACGGAACAGGCGGCCCAGACGAAGCAGGCTCACCACATCATCACGGACATTAAATACTTCATAATTATCGATATTTCTAATCTCTGAAGGCCGTATACGCAGACTCTCCACCACACTGGTAATGGGAATGGCGTAAATTTCAGTTCCAACCCGCACCAGAAGGCCCTGAATAATGGCCAGAGTCAGCGGCAGTTTTATAATAAAACGGGTTCCCTCACCCAGTTTTGACCACACAGTAACATGACCGTTAAGCTTTTCAATCTGCTGACGCACCACATCAAGCCCGACACCCCGGCCCGAAATATTGGTTACTTCCCGGGCGGTGGTAAATCCGGCATCAAAAATAATATTGAAGGCTTCCATGTCGGTGAGTGTTTTGTTCGGATGAATAAGCCCCCTCTCAACAGCTTTTTTGCGCACCTTCTCAACATCAATACCGGCACCGTCATCCGTAATTTCAATAACGATCATATTTCCCTGGTTCGAGGCTTTCAGCAGAATACGGCCTTTTTCGGGCTTGCCGGCTTTCCGGCGTTCCTCAACGGATTCAATACCATGATCCAGAGAGTTACGGACACAATGCATTAAAGGATCGAGCAGCTGCTCGGTAACCGATTTATCCAGTTCCGTTTCTTCACCTTCAATAATAAGCTCAATTTCTTTCTGCAGGCTCCTGGACAAGTCACGAACCAGGCGGGGAAAACGGCTGAAGATCTGACCGATGGGCACCATCCGGACCCTCAGAATACCTTCATGAAGGTCTCCGGTAGTACGGGCCAGGTTGGCCGAGGTGTTCCGGAAAAGATTAACAGCATCTTTCAGATTAATCTGAAAATCTTCAAAAGTACTGAACAGACCGCCGTACTGTCCCAGTATTTCTCCGCGGAGTTCATTCACAGTCTTCCCGGCCTGCAGTTCTTCCAGCATAAGAGGTAAATGCTCCAGCAGGGAATTCAAACCATCTTTATACCTGGCTTCCGCCGCGGTTAATTCTGTCAGTACATCGCCGAACTGAGAACTGAGCTGATTAAAGGTACCCTTGTTAATAACAGCTTCACTCACCAAATTCAGAAGATTATCAATACGGTGGCTGTCCACTCTCAAAATGGAACCGCCCATTGATTCGCGTTTATGAGGCGTTTTGGGTGATGATTTGGATGATTTAGGCGATTTTGGGGCCGCGGGCGTTTTTTCAGCCGCAGGCGGTATCTGCCCCCCCGCTTCCGTCTTCGGCACATCCTTTACGGCAGGAACAGTCTTTGCCGCAGCCGGCGCAGCTGCTGCCGGAGGAGGCACAAGCTCAAGCTTATCCAAAGTGCCGGCTTCCACTGCCAGGGTTACATCGGGAAGAAACACCTTCTCTTCCAGTTCCTCCGGGGAAGTCTTTGTTGATACATAATAACTTACAACAGGATGAAAAACATCTTCATAGAGTGCGTCAAAATCCGGGACGGTTTTCAGCAGCTGTCCGAAATCTTTTAACCGGGCAAAGATCTGTATTCCTCCCACTGAATTCATGGGATTGGATTCATCAAATTCCACCCTGACCTGCAGAACTGTTTCGCCTTCTCCTGCCGCTTCCTGAAGCTCTATAAGCTCGTACTCGGTAAGCCCCCCCTTCTGAGCCGGCTCTGCCGCGGAAGGCGAAGCCGGTGTTTCTTCAGCAGCAGGCTCTCCTGACACCACGGCCCGCAGTTTCCGGGAAGTAGCGGAAAAATCCTCATCGTAAACTTCACCATCCTGCCTTGCGGCAAGCATATCCTTAAGAACATCCGTTCCGTCCAGCAGAGCGTCAATAATATCCCTTCCGGGAGTAACCTGACCGCCGCGGATTTCATCCAGGACATCTTCCATCTGGTGAGCAAAAGTGGAGAGTTCGTTCATCTGAACCGTTGCAGAACCGCCTTTGAGCGTATGCGCTGCACGGAAAAGTTCATCAATGGCATCGCTGTCATTAACGTTATCTTCAAGCGCAAGAATATTTCTTTCTATAGACTCCACCTGCATCTGAGCTTCAGCAAAGAAATCACGGAGCAGTTCTTCGTTATTCGGATCCATATAGTCACTCATACAAAACCCCGTATATACATGATTATACCCAATATAGATACTTACTAATGTAGTGTAACATAAATAAGACCCGGCTTACACCGGGTCTTAGACTTTTTTAACCAATAAAAAGCTTTATCTGGTCTATTTTCTGCTTATTCTTCCGGTTCCTGGTGCATTTTCTGCTTTTCAAGATACCGCAGAACCTGCAGATTCCCCAGACGGCGGAGTTCAGCCTGACGTCTTTCTTCCTCACGCTGAGCAAGAATTCCCCAAACGCTTTCATGATTCAGCTCGGAATTAACATCTTCAAGAACAGCGCGGTCGTAAGTTACCCGGATATCCTTGACATAAGTAATGAAGTCACCGCCTTCCTGCATTGCATCGCGGTAGAACTGAAGGCTGTCAAGAGTAATGGAAGAGGCATCGGTCGGATAGATGGGAGTTTTCTTCATTTCCCGGTTGCGCACCGACAGAATATAGTTCGGATTGTCCCAGGTCAGTTCCCTCCAGCCGTCAAACTCAAGGTCGCCGAGAGGCACTTCATGAGTTTCTTCATTTTCATCCTGCAGCACAATAGCCATATGCATGGGGAAGTTCATGCCGTAAACATCAACACTGACAGACTTGATGGCACCAACATTCTTCAGCACTCCGAAACCGTTAAACTGATCGCCTACGGGAGCATCTGCTATCTTTGTGCTGGTTGCATAAGCCGGAATCTGGAACGGCGGCTTAACCCAGGCATAACCGTTAAAATAGGCGTCAGGGAAATGAACGCGAATACCCATTACCTGAGCACCCGGGAATTTGGAAGAGTTGTCTCCCACAGTAACTGTACGGACATAAGAAAGGGCATCGTTGGTAACAGTACGGGAAGAACTGGAGAGCTTTACTTCCCAGTTGGGAATGTAAAGCGAGCTGGTCATAGCTGCTTTTTCCTCTTCAGTGAACCGGGTACCGGCAACCGAACTGAAATCCACCATAGTGGCCTGATGTTCCCCCTCGGAATCATCCAAGAGTTCGCTGAAATCGATCAGAACGCTTTCCTCGGCGAATGAAACACCGGCAACGATCAGGAAAGCGGCCAGGAAAACGAAAATCTTTTTCATGTGAGGCTCCTTACTGCCAAAATATGCATATAAATTAAAATCCTACTCAAACTATATCGGCGGGCAAGAGTCAATTCAACGAATTATTTTTTTTTTTGCGCCTTTTTTGCTGTTTTTTTGCTGTTTTTTTCATTCTGACCCCAAATCCGCCCCAAAATACGGGGCATGAACCTCGCTTCCCTCTATTGTAAAAACAACTTTTTCCATTCTTGGAAAATTCCGGAGGATATTATATTGAAGATTTTCCAGGGCCTCATCAAAACCAATGGCCAGCTGCTCATCGCATTTGAGCATGCTTTTTCCCAGATCCACATAAACGGTTTTTTCTATTACCGCGACATGTCTTACCTCTGTATCGAAAGGCGCGGCCGGAGAGTATTTGAGAGTAACAGGCCCCAGAAACAGTTCCTCCAGAAAAACATGAATACGCCCTGCCGGATCTTTCTGCCGGGGAACACTGCGCCTTTCCGCCTCTATACGGCTGCCCGAATTATCCGGATAAAAAAAGACTCTTCCATCCACAGAGGGTCTGAACAGAAAGAACAATCCCAGAGAAAGAACAAAGAACAATACCAGCAGACCAATCGGCATTAAGGGACCGGCCGCAATACGGTTGGTTTCAATTTTCAAGATTCAGTTCCCCCTGTTTTCAAAATACGTAATAAAGTCAACAACGCCATTATAGATACCCCGGCTTATACGGCTCAAGTATTCAGGCCGGCGCAGACGGGCAGATTCGCAGGCATTTGTCACAAAACCCACTTCTACCAGCACCGAAGCCATACGGGCATTGCGTACAACAAACCAGCTTTCTTCCCGTATTCCCCGGTTCGGCACGTCCGGGCCCACTTCCTGCCGGATTCCCTCCAGTATTCTTTCGGCCAGACCAATACTTTCGTGCGTAAACTCTTCTTCCCAGAGAGCATTGACAATGGGCGCAATTCCCGGACGGAATCCGCTGCTGCCCGGCTGCAGAATGTTGCGGCGGTAATTCCGGGGCAGATACCACACTTCATAACCTTCCGCTCCGGCACTCAGGCTGGCATTGGCATGGACAGATATGTAAACCATGCCCTCACGGGGCTGCAGCTGCACGTTATTGGCCTGAGTTACCCGCTCTTCCAGTGTGGGATAAACATCTTTGTCCCGGGTCAGAAGCACATTTTTATCCGGATAAGCCTTGCGCAGAGCCTCCACAAGCCGCAGACTCACTTCCAGAACCACATCTTTTTCCAGCAGGCGGCTGTTTACTCCGTCTGAGGGCCAGATACGGCTGGCTCCGTTATCCCGTCCTCCGTGTCCCGGATCAATCAGAATGGTACTGAGTGTATAGGGACTGGCAAAATCAGAATCAACCCCGAATATGTCAAAAACAGTATCAGCCGCTTCTTCGGAAAAGACCAGACGCCCCTGTTCCTCCAGAACCGTCCCTGTAACCAGAAGCTCGGTGCCGTTCAGAATCATCCAGGGATCACCGGAGCGGAAAACCAGGTATTTTCCGTCCCGGCTTAAACTTCCTGTATGCCGCCAGGGATCCCACTGCATGGCCGCGCCTGTTTTCTGCAGCAGCTCTTCCAGAGAAACCGGCGCCGCGGCAAGAAAAAAAGGAATAAAGAGCAGCAAGACAAGGAATAACCCTTTAAAGACGGTGCTCAAGGTACCACCTCGCTCCGGGTAAACCTCCGCGGACCAGAGCTTTCCAGAAATCAGCCTGAATTTGAGCCGTACTGCCCTCCAGCGGCTTTTCTGAAGGCTCAGCAATACGCATCCGGCCTTCTTCAGCAAGAACTGTAAGCACATCGGCCGGTGTACGGCCGGCAAAGTCGCGCGGTAAAAGACTCTCTTTCCCGTCCTCATCACTGGCAGGAGGGGCAAAAATACCGGGACAGTTAACCGGACAGCCCCGGGAAGGCTGCGGCGGGAACTGTTTCCATAAAGTATCCAGAAAACGGAAAAAAACAGAGCCGGCTTCTGAGGTGCCGCCGCGTTCAAAACAGTCCGGCGGAAAATCAGCCGTATCATCCAGGTACACACCGGTGGATAAATCAGAAGGGTCCAGCTCCAGATTCAGAGCCTGTAAGGCGGCGGCAGCCCTCTGCTCAGCCTCAGAGCGGTTTGCTCCTGTAACAATAACATTACCGGCCTTCTCAACGTTGTTCCGGGGAAAACTTACCCTCTCCCCCGCGCCGAGCCGCAGAAAAACCTCCTGCACTCCCGGCAGGGACAACGCCTTTTCCTTTCCGTCCAGCACCCTCACGGTACCGTCAATTCCCGTCAGAGCCCTTTCGGCACACACAAGAGATACAGAAGCACCGGGAAGCGCCGCGTCCCATCCCAGAGCCAGCCGGAGAGCTCCCCGTGAAGGTTCAATCCCCGAAGAGGCCGGATAAGTCCAGCCGGACATGTAGCCCCCCGAAAGCCGGGCGGCAATTTCTCCAATAACAGGCCCGCGGGGGGTTAGTTTTACATCTCCCTTCGCGGCGCCCCGGGTCAGACCCAACGCCTTTACACCCTGTTCCATAACGTCCCAGAGGGCGGCGGCATCTTCAGAAGAAACCGCGGAGGGAATGGTGTGTCCCATTTCAATAAAGTACGGCGGGTAAAAGATATGCCGGTCGGCCAGACCGCATGGTATAAGGCGGCCGTCTTCCACCAGAGCATCCAGACTGTACTCCGGTCCCTCCATATAGGTTTCCAGCAGAGCCCGGCCGCTGCGGGAATAAGTACGGGCTTTATCCAGAGCTTCCGGAAGCTTTTCAGGCCGGTCAATACGCACCACACCCCGCGCCCCCATACTGTCCACCGGTTTAACCACCCAGGGACCGGGCACAGCAGAAGCCAGTTCCGCCGGATCATCTTCAGGACCAATCTCGGCAAAATCAGGAGAAGGTACGCCGGCCTTGCGGAAACACTGACGCATGGCCGCCTTGTCGGTGGCCAGAAGCGCCGCTTTGGAAGGATGCCCCGGCAGACCCAGGGCTTCGGCTACCCGGGCCACAGCATAAGAAAAATCCGTACCGGCGGTAAAAACGCCGTCCAGTCCCTCTTCTTCCCGTATGGCACGGGCAGCGGCTGTCAGCCCGTCAATGTCTTTCAGATCAACATGAAAAAACCGGCGGCAGAGGGAACGCCCTTCGGCCCGGTCGTTTCCATCGGCGCCGTAAACCCTCCAGCCCATTTCACCGGCAATACGCAGAGATGGAATCTGCATTGTTCCGCAGCCCAGAATAAACACCCCGGGAGAAACCGCCCCCCCCGTCTCTGCTCTTTTACTGTTCACTGAAACAACTCCTTTTCCTTTTTTGCGTACACCTCAAAAGTATCGCCCAGTCCCAGAAGACGGCTTAAGCCCCCCCAGAACCTGTAAAGAAAACTGCCGGAGGCCGGTTCACCCGGAAACCGTTCAGGATGATGTCCGGTTACACGCACACTGTACACCCGGAAACCGTATAAGGCCAGAATCCGCCGGGCAGAGGCCGGTGTCCATATACTGTAATGATCGCGGGGACTGCGCTCCAGAAAGCTCTTCAGAGAGCGCCGGGCTGAAATACCGGCGCCGTTGGGAGTGGAAAAAGCCAGTACACCGCCCTTTTTTGTCAATTTGGACAAAGAGCGCAGCACTTCATCCAAATCAGGAAAATGTTCAATAACATACCAGAGGCTTACCACATCAAACTGCTCCACTCCTAAAGATTCCGCGGGATTTTCCTGCGGAAAGGCTCCGGCGGCCGCCGGAAAACCCAGTTCACTGCGCACATAGGAAGCGGCTTCCGGAGAAATGTCATATCCAAAGCATTCATACCCCTTCTCTGCCGCCGCAGAAAGAAAAGGCCCGAAGGCGCATCCAATATCCAGCAGCGTTCCCCCCCCGGCCGCTTGACGGCTTATACGCTTCAGACGGGCAAAACCCATGTCCCGTATAAAATTAAAATCTTCAAGATAGGTGCGTCCGTACTGCTGACGGTACTCTTCCTGAAAATAGGCGCTTCCGTACTCATTGCTTTTCAAATGAAAACGGTAAAGCCCCGTCATTCCGCAGCACGGGCAGAGGTAATATGTCCGTCCGGGAAAACGGGCAATAACGGGAGGCAGAGTGCTGCGGCAGACCAGACACTGCGGCCGGGGCGCTTCAAGACGGCTCAGAACTTCCGCCAGAGAATGTGTTCCGCTGCCGCCCTCTTCTTCTGCCAGCCAGCGCTTACGCAGCTGTTCCGCTGTTTTTTCCAGATGCTCTTTTTCTTCTGATTTTTGAGGCCATTGCCTGCGGACAGCATCTTCCAGATGTTTTTTTGCTACAAAGCCGGTTCCCGGAAAGCCGCATTCACGGGACAGGGAGGCATGATAGGGCGCCGGATCCACTGTAAATACCGCGCAGCCGGCCGACAAGGCCTCCCAAAGCGTAAAACCGTACGAACAGACCACCGTTCCATAAGCGCTCAACAAGTTTTTCAGCTCTTCCGGCGCTCCCAGCCGGACAATTCCAGACGGCAGTTCCCCTTCTCCGTATTTCTTTTTTGAGGGAACAGTTACACTGATCCGTGATGCTTCAACTCCGGCAGAAACAAGAGAGCGGCACACCGGGGCGGTCAGATCGGCCGGGTCTTCTCCGCCGAAACTCACCAGAATTTTTCCGGAAGCATCCGGCCGGCGCTCATGGGGCGGCAGATTCATCAGCGCCGGTGATGCCAGATTGGCCGCGGTTCCGCGCCGGCCGGGAATGGTATCTATCAGAAAGGGAGCAGTAAGGCGCGCCGAACCGTCATCGTCAAGAAGAACCGGGGTTCCCATGGAAACCCGCTGGTTAAGTTCTTCCGCGGAGGTGGAACGCCTGTCCAGTACCAGCAGAGTGTCCGCTGCGTACTCAGCGCCGGCCTTTCCGGCCGTATCAGGCAGCAGAGCCGCGGCCAGACCGCGGCCTTTCAGATTTTTTTCCAGCTCACGGCAGCGGCGCAGATGTCCGCTGCCCTCACCCGGACGGCTGAGGGGAACCAGAAGATAATTCTTAACTGACATTGCGGGGATGGGCCTCCAGCCAGGGGATTACGGTTTCCAGCTCCAGCGGTGTTCCCTGATACAGCTCGGCGAACAGCTTTTGAAGAAAAGTGTAATCTTCGGAGGTATCCAGGGTAACACGGCTTCCGGGAGCCCTGTATCTTTCGGGAGCCTCGGGCACCATTATTTTATAGCGTTCAGGATGCCGGTACAGAAACGGAGCCACATGTTCTCTCTCGTAGGGGTCTTCGGCTTCATTCCAGGCTTCTTCGAGCGCCTGGGCACGGATAACCTCTACCCCGCTGCCCAGCGGTAAAGAGGCAAACCCGGCATAATCGGCACCGGACTTTTCGGCCAATAGAACAGCCTCGTTGGCCATATAGGCCGATACCAGAGGATTATCCCCTGTCGCGCGGATTATACGGGAACAGCCGGTTTCCCGGGCCGCAAAGACATAACGCTCCAGTACATCCTCTTTGGAACCGGTAAACACTCTCCAGCCGGCTTTTTCCGCCAGAGGAGCCAGCTCGGCGCGGGAATCTTCTGTGGTTAACAGCATATGAATGTCGGCTTTTACCCTGCTGAGCGCGTTCATAACATGAGCGGCCACCGGCAGGCCGGCCAGGGGGAGCAGAGCCTTGAGGGGCAGGCGGGAAGAGTCCAGACGCATCTGAAGAAACACACCGGAAGTCATACTTCTTCCTCCCAGTCCCAGAAAGCCGACAGTGCCTTTACGTCACAGGTAAAGCGCAGTTTGTTATTACGGACCCACTGCTGAATTTCCTTCCATTCGGCCCGCGCGGAAGACGCACTGTCGCCTGAACTGCGGCGGTAAGCCCGCCAGCTGCCCAGCGGCAGAGAGGCAGAGCCTCCCCTCATGTGAACACCCAGATTTTTCAGAAAAAAGCGCCGGTAACCGGGGCCCGCAGAAGCATCTTCTGCCGGTACAGAACCCACATACTCCATTTTCAAGGCACTGTGCGTGCGGATTTTTTCTCCCCAGAGCCAGGCCCGCAGACCGTAATCGAGCTTCTGCCACCAGGGTTCCCTGATAGACGCGTCAAAACCGCCCAGAGCCTGATGCGCTTTCCTGCGGTAAATGCCGCAGAAATCCCATGGGGCAAGAGTTGAAGTCTGTCCTTCCGGGGGAAGAACGACCGCAGTTTCAAATTCCGTGCGGTTTATTACCGCAGGGTAAAGGGCCGTGGGCAGAAGTTCTCCGGAGGAATCGTAAAACACCGGCACCGTGCACAGACATCCCCGCTCGGCAATTTTGGAAAACACCCGGGAGGAAATACCCGCCGCGGACAGGCTGAGATCGCCCCGAATAACAAAAACATGACTGGAGAGAGCCTCCCGCATTGCCGCGTCTATCCGCGCGCCGTCGCTGCTCTGGCGGGAAAAAATCATAAAACGCAGCCGCTCATGCCGTTTAACCAGAGGCTCTACATCATAAGGACAGGGCGCGGATTCCAATGAAATAACTTCGTAAGCACCCAGTTTACAGAGTTCTTCAAACAGATCGCTGCGGAACTGCCGGTTGCCGCGGTTGAGCAGAATAATGGAGAGTCCCGGACGGTCCTGCACGCTTTTATCCAGCAGGCCGCCTCCGACAACCGTGTAGGGACCGGCATCGGAGGGATTAAAAATTAAAGGTGTAGTACTCATCACACGCCCCGCAGCTGCCGGGATACTCTCCGTTTACATGCTGCTGATACAAAGTTTCTCCGGCAGCCCATATTTCTTCCAGGGAATGGGTAAAAACATTCCAGGCAGGCTTGTCCCACTGCGTCCGCACCCAGCTGGCAGGCACTGTGCCATCCAGCATTACCGGCATATCCCGTTTCAAATGCCAGCAGGGAAAACGCTTCAGCGGAGAGAGGTCGGCCGGCTGTTTATTCGGCAGCAGACCGCCGAAGGTGTTGTATTTCTGAATAATAACCTGAACGCCTTCGTCCTGCCACTTCCTGTAAAAGGTTTCCAGATGCTCTTCATTCTCCTCCATGCGGACCGCCTGAAGGTAGAAATTTCTGCCGAAGAGCCTGTGCAGCCTGCGGGCAGAAGCTTCGGCTTCCTCAAGCCCTTCTCCGCGGATACGGCGGTAGAGTTCTTCATCCGAGGCGTCCATGGTGAGAATCCACATCAGCCGGCCGCCGGAATAATCTGCCGCAAGAGACTCCAGAACACCGTCCTTCCAGCCAATGCCGGAGGTTTCCACCAGCACCCGGCTCACCGGAGGATTCCCGGCCCTTTCGCCGGCTTTCAGAGCTCCGCGGATAAGGTTTTCTATGTCCGGATGAGCGGCCGGCTCTCCGGCCGGAGAAAGACTGAATACCGCATCTCCGGCAAAATCAATAATGCGTTCGCAGAGAGAAATAAAGCGGCTGCTCTCCATAAAGCTGCCGCCCTTGCGGGGGTCTGTTTTAAGGGCAAAGGGGCAGTAGGAAACAGACTGGGGCGAATAATCGGTTATCTGAATGGGAAAATAAGCCGGAAAACTGCGGAGCAGCCGGCCGTTTTCAGGAATAATCCGGCAGAGCGATTCCGCGTCAACACCGCCGGCCGCGTACAGTTTTTCCGCAATATCCCGGTTACGGCGGGTATCGCAGGTAATGGACACCCGCTCCATGCGCAGATCTTCCGGCGCCAGATGCGTCTCCACATCAAAGGCGTTAATATCCTGCCGCAGAATTTCAAACAGGCTGTCGCGGACAACACCGCCTTCCCGTCCCCTGGCCAGCGGCAGAAGCCGCGCGGGCAGCTGCACCGAAAGGATCTGCGGCACCAGGCCCTCGGGATACCCGTCCGCAAAGGTATATTCGGCATCGTAACGGTAATGCAGATTCCACAGCACCCGGCTGGTTTGCGTATCAGGCAGGGCCGAGTCTCCCCGCATAAAGAACAGGGCTTCCGCCGGCGCATCTGTTTCTCCAAAAGACTCCGCGGCGGCGCTCATAAGAGCCCGGACAAGCTCCTCCTCATTCCATTTATCCAGTACCAGCGCTCGGAGTTTTCCGCCGGAAGCAGAGGGCTGGCCGGAAATAAGCTGGCAGCCTTCCGGCAGCTCATCGGCCCTGCCGGCCAAAAGCACCGTTCCCTGCCATTCGGGAAGCTCCGAGGCCCACTTCAAAGTGCGCTCCAGAGCTGAAGGCCCTCCAAAGACCGGTTCCCGTGCCAGCGGTGAAAGTGAAACAATGTCTATAACTGCCAGATTGCCCATATTTTTCCTTCTTGACCTCCGGGGAGTTCCCCCTCCATATTAAACCCGATGACTCTCTACCGGAACCCTCTGTTTTTCACATCCGCATTTCCCGGCCGGGACGGCCGCTGATGGAAAATTATTTTTCTCCTGTACCTGTATGGTCGGTAAGAGAACTCACTTACGCCATAAAAAACCGGCTGGAAGAGGAATTTCCCTCCATATCCGTCAGCGGAGAAATTTCCAACTGCCGGCCTTCGGCCAAGGGACATATCTATTTTACATTAAAAGATGCCGACGCCTCCATTGCCGCGGCCCTTTTCCGTGGACGGGCCGCAGGTGTATCCGTTCTTCCCCAAAACGGCATGCAGGCCGTTATTACCGGAAAAATTGACGTCTATCCGCCACGGGGCTCCTATCAGATTATTGTATCCGGCATACGCAGCGCGGGCCGCGGCAGTCTTCTGGAAGAGCTGGAAAAACGGAAACAGAAACTGGCCGCCGAAGGGCTTTTTGCCATGGAGAAAAAAAAGCCCCTGCCCCTCTACCCCCGCCGCGTCGCCGTTGTAACATCTCCCTCGGGAGCCGCCCTTCAGGATATTCTTCAAGTACTGGAACGGCGGAAATCGGCGCCGCGCATTACCGTACTGCCCTCACTGGTGCAGGGAAGCGAAGCCCCGGGGCAAATTGCCTCTCAAATACGCCGGGCCGCGGCCTACAATCTGGGGAATGTTGTTATTATTGCCCGCGGGGGCGGTTCGGCCGAAGATCTGGCGGCCTTCAACACCGAGGAAGTGGTGCGCGCGGCGGCGGCCTGCCCGCTGCCGCTTATCAGCGGTGTGGGCCATGAAACCGATGTAACACTGTGCGACCTGGCGGCCGACGTGCGCGCCCCCACGCCTTCCGCCGCCGCGGAACTGGTAAGCAGCCGTTCCGAAGAGCTCTTAACCCGGGCCAGGGGCTTCCGCCGCACGGCGGCCGGAATACTGGCCGCGCGCCTGGAAGCGGCCCGCAGCACACTGAAGGCCTTCAGTGAAGAGCAGCTGCAGCGCAGCACAGCCGGCCGCCTGGAAGAAGCCATGAGGCGCAGCGACGATGCCGCCCGGAATCTGACACGGAATATGGATAAAAAGCTGAAAGACTTCAGAAATCGTCTGGAAAGAGCCGTCGAGGCCCTTCACTACAGCTCTCCCCGTCAGTTAATGAAGAAAGGCTATGCCCGGGTAACACTGGAAGGACGCAGCATTACCCGCTCTGATCAGCTGAAAACAGACGACGAGGTTACCATTAATTTTGCCGAAGGAAAGGCCGAAGCACGCATTACTGCAGTCGAACAGACAGAAAAGGAGAGGCAGCATGGAAACATTTGAAGAACGCCTGAAAAAGCTCGAACAGCTGGCCGAAGATATTCAGGACAGGGACATACCGCTGGAAAAGGCCATGGATCTGTTCAGTGAGGGAGTAGAACTTTCCCGCGGACTGGAAGAAGAACTGCAGGGATACGAACGCAAAGTGGAAATTCTGCAGAACACCCCGCCGGAAGACGGCAGCGGAACAGCGGAACTGGGAGTTCTCAGGGAAAACTGAATTTTTTAACGCTTCCCAGCTCTACCCTGTCGCCGGCCTGAATGCCGTGTTCTGTAAACCAGCCCCGGTTTACCTCCAGGGCGTAAAGGACACTGCGGTCGGAAGTAACCGAAGCGAGCGATTCAGGCTGCATGTCTTCTATCTGACGGATACGGCCGTCGGAAGAAATAAAGGCTATGGAGAGGGGAATGTATGTATTTTTCATCCAGAATGAAAGGCGGCGTTCTTTCTCAAAAACAAACAGCATACCCCGGTTTTCGGGCAGTTTTTTCCGGTACATCAGGCCTTCCGCGCGCTCTTCACGGGTAGCGGCAATTTCCACCGTCAGATAATGTTCCCCCACCTTCAGCTGCGCAGTGGGCAGAGACCTGCCCGTACAGCCCGGCAGAACCGCAGCACTCATGGCGCTCATAAGAATAACAGCCCCGCAAATTCTAAAATTCACTGAGAAAATCCTGCCGGGCTTTTTCACGCCAGGCCCTGCGGTGCTCTTTGGCTTTTTCAAAGGCGCCGTACACTTTTAAATCCAGATATTTCACCGTGAGAGGACGTTCCATTGCCAGACGCGTTGTGCCGTCTTCCCACCATGCACGAAGGGGGGTCATGTCCAGAGGTGTACCGTAGCGCTCTTCAAGAGTGGTATAAACCGTATACCAGTCCACCGTCTCCGGATTAAGCTCCAGAACAATGGCACTCAGCCGGTTCTCCTCAAACTGGAAGAGCCCCCGTTTTATAAACAGGGATCCTCCGGCGTCAATAAGGGAGGAATTCGGATTTTCCAGCAGACTCACATCGGGCTCGCCGCGGTAGTTGAACCAGGGATCCTGTGCCAGCAGTTCTTTAACCTCTTCCATGCTCATGCCCAAAGTTATGTTCCGGTATTCCCTGGCCAGCTCTCTCTGAATGGATGAAGCCGGATTATCCGCCACGGGATTCACAGGCAGCTCTCCGGCCGAAACAAAAGCCGCTGCAGCAGAAAAAAGGATAAAACAGATGGTCCATCGCCGAATTTTACCTGTCATATAGCCGATTATCGGCAATTTTTCCGTTCAGGGACAGCGGGAATACCTTGATAGAGTACTGTTTCGGATAGATGATAGAATTATGATGTTCCTCCGCAGGTCTCTGATAAGCCGTTTTTTCTTATTTTTAACGATTACTTCCGCCTTATGCGCGCAGGGTTCCGGTGAAGAGGCCGCCGCTGACACGGCCCAAACTGTTTCTTCCGCTCCATGCTCCCTTATAGAGACCGCTTATTACAGCCGGGACAACTACGTGCGGCACCCCCGGCTGAAAGAAAAAGACAAGCAGTCCGGTACCGCCCGGGCATTTCAGCCCGGACTGGAAATTATCTGCAATGTTGACAACGCGGAGATCCGTTTTTCCGGTGAGAAAACCGGACGCACTCCGGCTGAATGGGACAACATTCCAGCCGGTTCGTATAAAATATCGCTGGAACGCAGCGGTTACACCCCCTGCCAGTTCCGTGTGGAAGTCAGCAGCGACCTGAGAACGGCGGTAACGGTTACACTGCAGCCGGCAGAAAGCGTTCTGATTCTGGAAAACCTTCCTCCCGGGGCCCGGCTGCGCGTAAACAATACAGATTATCCCCTTGCGGAAGGTAATGCCGTTTCTCTTCCGGCGGGAACAAACCGTATTTCAGTGCGCGCTTTTGGATGGGAAACCGCAGAAGACACGGTGAATATCCGTGCCGGAACGGAAAACCGGTGGACTTATCCGGGCCGGCCGGCCGCGTTTAACCTGACTGTAAGCCGAATCTTTCCCCGCGCCCTTGCGTCTGACGACCTGAAAGGTTTCCGTTTTTCCTGGCAGGCGTCGGCTCCGGGAACAGCCGCTGTCAGAATTGTCAATTCATCGGGAACTGTTGTCGCGGAAGGCTCTCTGAATATTAATTCCGCGGAAGGAGCATTGTTCTGGCGGCCGGGAGAAACAGATATTTCAGCAGAAGCCGCTTCTTCCCGGAAAATTTCCGCCCCGGCCGGTCTGCCGGAAGGCGTTTACCGGTTTGTTATGGAAGGAACAGGCCGGGATAACACAAACGCCGGCGGTGAAGCCCTCTTCCGCCTGGATGAGCGTTTTAACCGCAGCCCGCGGCCTGCAGCGTATGCCCTGCCGGGGCTGATGTACTCTCCGGGAAGCGCCATGCTGCCGGCCGGCATCTGGCAGGCAGGAACGCTTGTTTCCGCCAGGCTGGGCACCGGTCCGCTGGAAATGTTTCAGTCTGTTCCGGTGAGTGCCGGCTTCCGGGTTTCTCCCGCGGCACGCTGGGAAACGGGAAGCCGTTTCGGTATAAGCGCCCGTTACCCTCTGGAAAACAGCAGTTTGTTTTTTTCCGTCTACGGCGCGTGGCGTATAAATTCCGCCGCTTCCCCGTTCACGGCGAATCTGGCTCTGATGTTTCTCTACGAGGGGGTCAGCGGCAGCTGGCAGCAGGTTCCCGACGGACGCGGAGACGCTGAGCTGCCGGGGCTGCAGCTCACGGTTCCCATGGAATACTCTTTGGGGCAGTGGTCTCTGAGCGCTGCGCCCTCTTTGCACCTCTTTTTTCTGGGAAATGATTCCTCACGGCGGAGTACGGCTCTTCCGGCGCGTCTTGCAGCTTCTTTATCCGGAGGCGTTTACCTGGAAAGCGGCCGTTTCCTTGCCGGAGCATCGTTTAAGGCCCGCAGTCCGGATTTTCAAAACAGCTTTATGAACTGGACCCTTTTCAGCGGACTGGAAGGACGTTTCGATTTTCCGGAAGAAAATTCCTACATAGCCCTGAGTCTGGGAATGAACGCGCTCAATACTCCCCTGATATTCATTCCGTCGCTGGAATTCGGCGTTATACGCTAATCAGCGCAGCCAGAACTTCAGAATGACAAGAAGCACTAATATAACGGCCAGACTGAGAAACCAGTAGAACGATGCGGGCCGCTCACGGAGAGGTTTTCTTTTGAACTGTTTATTAATTCTGCTCCGCGGACGGGGGGCGGAATAACCGCAGTCGGGACAGCCTTTGCGGAAATCGGCGGCGCCGCCTTCTTTTCCGCACCGGGGACAGCGGATTCCCCGGAACGCGCGTCCGCAGGAAGGACATCGGGGACTGTCCGCCTTTACTTCCGCGCCGCAGACTTCGCAGAAGAACGCTTTTCTCACGCTCCGCCGCCTTTTTTATTTGCGCGCTGTTTTTCAGAGGCGTACTCCGGTATTTCCTCAGCGCCGCATTCTTTACAATAGCGCATCAGCAGTTTTATGCGCGGAGGAAGATGGTCCATGTGCTCCAGCAGAAAGGGCAGTAAATCTCCGGTGTGGATAATGCGGATATGCTCAGCAGGGGTATCCGGCTCGGGGGCGGAGAAATCAGGAGAATCAGCAACAAAAAGAAACACCGGCCCTGGAAACGGAATATAGACATCCAGATTCGGCAGCACATGGTCCTCCAGTATTACCACAGCTCCGAAAATATCCTGCTGGTCCGTGGGAAAGGTAAAATCAACCAGACCTGTTTCCCGCGAGAACGAACTGGGAAACATTTTATACCCGTATTCCTCCTGAAGATATAAAGCGGCAATATCGCACAGGTCATCACGGGAAAAGAGCTGAAAGAGATTTTCTCCGGACCAGTCTGAAACAGGATATGTATGTTTTTTATCCTGAAAACTGTTGTAGAGCAGCCGGGAATAGAAGCCGGCCGCGGGATCAACAATCATGCGGAACTTCCGGTAGGGCTCAAAGGCATCCAGAACGGCCCGGCAAACCGTATCCACTGTTCCCGCCTGATACCAGCGGCAGGGCGCGCTCAGAAAAGAAGGAACCGGCTCTCCGGCTAAAAAATCAAAGGGCGGGAGTCCCAGGATACGGCCCAGGTAGTACACTCCCAGCGAGCTGCGGGTCCAGACCAGATCGTTCTCTTTTATCCGGCTGAAAATGGCATACAGTTCCGAGGGAAAATGACGGAATTCCCTGAAGAGAGCCTGGTCCTCCCATTCCGGAGAAGGATTTTCCGGACGGGAAACGGCAACAATTCCCCTGGAAAGGCAGTACGGCAGGTGGTCAACCGTGTTCTGCCCGCCCAGATCCAAATTTCCGGGAATTTCAGGAAAAGCAATTTTCCATGTATTCGGTTCCAAACGCAGCCTCCCGGAACGCGTCAGAGTTTCTCAAAAGCCCAAAGTGTCAGGTCGTCATCCTGGGGGTCGTCAAGCAAATGAGAAAAATATATGTAATCAATATCCGACTCTTCCTGAACTGGATAATTGAAAAACTCATGGTATTCCCGGAAATATTTCTTCAGAAAATCGTCTATTTTACGGTCTACCCGTGTACGGGCATGAAAACCGGCTTTTGGGTCCGGTACCAGACGGAAAACCTTTTCCACCGCTGCCAGGGCCATAACGGCATTCTGCGCACCGCTTTCCAAAGAAGTAAAATCAAAATGCAGCGGTTTTCCTATGGTTAAATCCAGACGTCTTTTCAGCACATATTCGCGGCGGTGCATAACAGCTTCAATAACGTCTTTTATGCGGACTGTATCGAATTCTTCCCAGCGGGGGTCTTTACTGTCATCGGCATTGTCCGGAAGCGTTTCAGTCTGCCCGGATGCGGCGTTCTCACCCCGCTCCTGTTCTTTTGAGACATCCATAATGGTTTTATATCCGGCATCAACAAATTCCTGATCTTTCTTTTTCATGTCGTCGGAAAAATAGGAATAGCGCACCTCTTCAAAATTTTCGTTGCGCAGAAGATGATGCGCCTCCTCTATTCCGTCCGTGTAGAGAAAAAGAATTTCCCCTTTCTTCAGGCGGCCGTTAACAGGCTTATACATTTCCAGCCCTCTCATTTCATTCTGCATTTCTATCATGGAAGAATCAAATGTACCGGCAGCCGGGGCTTCAGGAAGTTCCACCTGGCGGACTTTTCCGAATTCAGGATCGTAAATATTTACCAGGTTATCTCCGGCATGGATCATCTGATAATCCCCGGTACGCACATTAATAACAGAAAGGTTGAAAGCGGCAAAACGTCCCCGGAAGTTAACCTCTATCATTAAGTCGTTCAATCCGAAGGTAAAATGCTGAAGATCAAATTCCAGCCGTCCTCCGGCTTTTACCCGGTTTTCCACCTGCCGGAAATAGTCTACAAACAGCGACGCGGCCTGTACCATAATCATTGAGGCGGTAACTCCGTGCCCCGAAATGTCGAGTTTCATCAGCACCCGGTGATCTTCATCCAGTTTTCTATAACCGAAGAAGTCTCCGGAAACGGCGTCGGCCCCTTCATAATAACCGAACAGCCGGAAGAAGGCGTTGGAATCGCCTCCGGTGGACAGGCGCACATCATCGCCCTTTTTATTTTTCTCCACATCCAGCATGGGCAGAAATGTTTTCTGGATTTCCTGCCCTGCCAGCAGTTCCTTCTGCTCCCTTGCCGCCTGTACCAGGCCCTTCACCATGTTATTGATGTTGTCGCTGAGAAGACCTATTTCATCGCTGGAACGGATACCGGTATCAAAATCTCTTAACTCTTCCTTGTCTTTTTCATCCTGAATTTCCTGCACTTTTGCCCCAAGTTTCATAATGGGACGGGAAATTAAAGAAGAAATAAGCAGCGCGGCACCCACACCAATAGCTAAAGCCACAACGGAAACCCAGCTTGTTGTAATAATGATACGCCGCTGAATTAAATACATAGTACTGCGGATCCCCGCCACAGAAACCGCCACACGGACCGTTCCCTTGAAGAAACCGCTGTCCTGGTTTCCTTCCTGGTAGAGCAGGGGTTTATAGAAAATGAAGTAATCAGGGCCGCCGGGTCTGAGCTGTTCGGCGTTAAACTCCGGGTAGGAAGAGAAGCGGGTGTTGGATTCTTCCAGAAGAAGTGTCTGTATTTCCTTTTTCTGGGCGGCTACGGCTTCTCTGGCCTCAACGAATTCCGGATCGTCAAAATTCAGTGTCCGGATAGCCCGCGCGGCAGCTTCAGAACGCTGCGCCTCCAGAACGGTCAGTTCGGCTATCATGCGGGATATACCGGCATCCTGAACATCCTGTTCCACTTCTTCCCGCATAACCCTGACCGCCGATGTAATGGCGTCTTCCGTCTCCCATTTTCCAATTCCCGCCTCAGCCGGCAGAATATTAACCCGCCGCAGAAGAGCGGCTGTCAGCGCCAGTTTTTCCTGCGCGTCAGGGAGAGTCCGGTTAACAGGAATATACACGGCGGAACCGTCCGTATTAACCGTATACAGACTCTCAAAGATCTCTTTTTCTTTTTCGCCGGCCTCCCTCATTACCCTGGAATACACTTCAGAACTCAATTTAAGCGGCATTCTGATTTTATTCAGAATGTCGGGGTCGTTACTGGCCCAGATATAATCAAAACCATCGGAAGTAGCCCGAAGCGTTCCGTTGACAATTTCTCCCCTGGGACCGGTAACAGTGGTCCAGAGGGCATCCGGCAGGGCATCAACACGGTCAGGAAGCAGCAGCAAGGTGCCCCGGTCGGCTGTCGGTATACTGTTAACGGCTGAAGAGGCTATGGTTTCCACCAGGAGCCTGGACTCGCTTTCCATGTTCTCTGCCAGGCTGCTCAGTTCCATCCGCACCCAGCGGAGCCCCAGGAATACGGCAACCAGCAATATCGTAATGAAAATCAGTAAAGTCAGCCACATAAGGAATTTTGTTCTCAGGCGCATACCTTTTCTCCTCAACATCAATGCGGCCTCACGGCGTGCCGCGGCGCTCATGGACTCGCGGGCCAGAATGGCCCGGGCATGTTTTTCCAGATTCCGGCTTTCCCGGAGGATCATGCTCAGGCGGACCAGAGCAATTAACACAGCCATACCCCCCAGCAGTCCCAGCATGGCTGTCAGAAGAGTATTGCCGCTCAGTCCCAGTGAATCTGCCGCAGGTTTCCAGAGAGATTCATAGGCATAAAGACCGAATGGACCGAATTTTATGGTACCGGTGGCATCCAGTTTCATTTTCCGGTTCCAGAAAACGGTTCCCCGGCGAGGATGCACAACACCAATGCGGTACACCCCTTTTTCCATATCTTCAATACCGATTATTTCCGCCGCGCGGTCACTGAGCACCTTGAGCCGGCCGTCAGCCGCAACATACTCATAATCCCAGGGCGGTTTTCCGTTGCGGTCAATAATTCCTTTGCTCAGACGGCCTCCGGCCGCAAAGCCCCGGCCGGTTATACGCAGGAAAACACGGCCTATATCATCTTGCCGGGCGCTTACATTGGTAATGAATGTTACGGGAATGTAGCGGCGGGTAAAAAGCAGTTCCGTATTCGGCAGTCCCCGGTTTCCGGCCTGGTCAACAGCGGCTATTGTGAAAGCCCAGACACCGTTGTCCAGATTAACCCAGGAATGACTGCGCAGGGATGTTTCGGTTGTATCTGTAAGGGGAAGCGTACCTACCTGCTCCAGATTCAGTTTTTCAGGAGAGTTCCCAAGGTAATCCATACGCCAGATGTAGTAAGAGGCCTCCTCCTTTCCCGCGTCATCCCACTCCAGGCTGAATGAATTGGAGGTTAGATAACCAAAAGGATCAACGGCCGGCAGACGGACAAGCGGCGGCGGCATGGGTGTAAGATCCAGAATATAGGAAAGCCGGAGAGGCTCGGACCAGTTACCGGCCTGATCCTGGACAATAAGGCTGAAATACCAGGCGCCTTCCTCTTCGGAAGGGTTCTCAATGGTATAAACAACCCGTCCCATACGGTACTTCTGCGCCTCAGGCTCCCGGGAAGGTACACTCTCCGGATTACGCGACCATAACCAGGAATACGAAATAATATCCGATGAATCTTCCGGCGGCTGCCAGTCCACAACCAGTGTCCGTATGTTTCCCGTACGCCCCAGAGAAAAATTGGCTTTGCGCAGACGGGGAACATCTACAAAAATATCCGGCCGGAGATACACTGTCCGTGAGCGGCCGCCGGCTGAATCTTCCCACATAATGCAGGGCCTTTTTTCCGGAGAAATCCACACATAGGGAAATATGGCCGAATTCCGGTCTGCTCCCGGCGTTGCGGCGGAGAGGGAGCGGGCCTGAACCCTGTAATTGTAGGGAGCCGCCCGGCGGCCCAGACGTATTCCCGAGTCGTCAAACCAGAGAATCCAGGTTTGATCTTCCACGGAAAAAACATGGGGAAAGACGCTCCTGGAACGGTCTTCCACCACATTTTCCACCAGAGTTTCCTTCGGACGGCCGGAACTGTCCAGCGGAATAAGAGAAATGTTGGACACCAGCTGAAAATGCCTGCGTTCCCAGGTAAGCAGAAGATCACCCTGGGCCGAGAGCCCCAGAGACGGACGCTGATTGTTCCAGGACAAAGGGTCTTTTTCATTATTATCTGATCCGGCCTGTGTATCTGCCCGGACAGGAGTAAGCAGTTCGGTTACGGGAACTGCCGGCTGCCAGCGGCCTCCCTCATCTCTTATTTTCAGATAAATCTGGTAGGTCCGTCCGTAACGGCCCTGGCGCAGAGACTGAAAAGCCACATAATCGCGTCCTTTATACGCCAGATGGTAAGGAAGAAAGTTCTGCTCCAGCAGCGGCAGATTCCCGTATTTCTCCGTGCTGCCGGTGTCCTGGTCCGGCCTGATAAACAGCTCCGGTTTACTCCAGTTACGGCCGTTTCGGGATGTCGAAAGAAAAATTGTCAGTATGGAACGGTTTTCGGCTTCAGCCAGCACCGCGCGGCGGGTGAGAAACAGAAGGAGCTGACCGTCTGCCGCCTTAGACAGCCGGGGGGCAACTGTTGTATCAGCGGCAGTTGAACCGGACTTCAGCAGTGCTGTCCGGCGGTATGTCCCGGAAGGATCGGCACTGTATATGCCGACACCTTTCAGCGCCTCCGCGACAGCCACAACAAGCTTTCCCTGCTGATCCGCCGCTGCCGAGAACAAGGGCACTTTTTCCTGCCAGAGATAGGGCAGATCTTCGGCTATGGTTATAACAGGGCCGTCCCAGCTGTTTCCGTCAGCAGAAATGAGGGCGCGTATGCTGATAGAAGAATTAAGGCTGCCGGTCCGGCCCTCAAATTCCTGCCACACTACGGCCGCGCCGCCGCCTGTGGAAACAATCTGGGGAAAACGCCCCCCGTCGGCAGGCTTTATAATATCGGGATAATCCCAGAACAGGCTCTCCGAAGCAGTCAGAGGAATGGAAATCAGGCAAAAAAGAAGAACTGACAGACACCAGAACTTCCTTGTGAAGAAGCTCACTGGCGGGCCTCCACCTGCTTCAGGCGCTGGAGGATACGGGGGTCGTCCGCAAAGGCCGGGAATTGCTCACGGATCTGTTCGATAATGAGTTTGGCTGTTGAAAAGTCTTCTTCAGCAAAGAACTTATCGAAATACACAAGACGTCCCTGAAGCTCTGCAGGAATGGGAGCCGGTGCTTTCTGAACAGCTATTTCATTGCGGAGGCTTGAGGCTTCTGTATTCTCCAGCCACTCTTCAAGAGCCTTGTTCAGCAAGGCCAGAGCCTGAGAGGCTCCATCTGTTCCTACAGCCTCCCAGATTTTACGGGCCTTTTCCGTCAACCTGCGGCTTCTGGCTATGGCCTGCGGATCCGGCGGCGGCTGAATGCGTCCAATCAGAACTTCTACGTCGTAAATTAAGCCCCTGTTGTAATAGACACTCTGATTCAATCCGGCAAAATTGGGATCAATTTTCCGCAGAACCAGCAGATCGGAATAAAGCCCTTTCCGGTCTGAACGGCCAATGAAAGCATCTCTGTTATTCTGATTCAGGGCAATAAGCACAGACCGGATCAGTTCCCGGGCGCTGGCGGCCCAGGCATCGTAATCGGTTTCCCTGAGTATTTTCTGTTTCAGCAGAAGGGCCGATTCATTGCCGGGGAAAGGTACAAGAACCTGTTCCAGCAGCTCTTCGGCGGAGCGGAAAGAACGGAGTGAATCGGAAGCATTTCCTTTTTCAGCCAGACGGAGCCCTTCGGTAAAATACCGGTTGGCCAGATTCAGATACTGGTTCATTTCCGAAAAGAGCGGGTCGTTTGGTTCAATGGCTGTCTGCTGAAGCGCCTGCCAGGCGTTTTTCAGACGGATAGTCCACGCGGTCAGCTCGGCATCGGGTTCACCGTACGTCCGCTCCCAGAAACTCTGTGCCTGGTTCAGAACTGTAACCCCTTCCAGATAGCTTTGCTCCTCATACGCCCTGCGGCCTTCCACAATGGCGTTATCTTTTACGGAAACCGCCACACTGGCCTGTTCACTGTTGGTCTCGTTCCTGAGCCGGGTCAGTTCTTCCAGCAGTCCCGAGTTTTCTGCTATATCCACATCGCTGCTCACAATTTCGCCATAGGCCACTTCCACCCGGTCCAGGGAATCTGAAGCGGCATTGTAAGCGTCAACAGCCTGATAGAAATAATTGATATTGTTGGTTTCCTGACCTTTTTTGACAGCCTGACGGGCTTCGCCCAGACTGGAAAGGGCCTTTTGAAGCGCGTTGTTTCCCCGGGTTAAAGCCCTCCGGGCCGTGTTAACATACCGGCGCGCGGCCTGTTCAATACCATTCACTTCACTCAGGTAACCGGAAACAAAAGTTCCCAGCTTTTCAGCCTTTGTCCCGTATTTTTGAACCTCTTCAGGATTAGAGATAGGCGGCTGACGCTGAAGCATGTCTTCCACAACGCCGAGAAAACGGTTCAGCTGTTCTTCGTTGCTGCGTATCCGCGCCTGCAGAGGAGGCAGCCGCTCTTCAAGAGTTTTGGACGGATGTCTTTCAGGCGGCTCCAGGGCGTACTGTTTCAACTCGGTCAGACTGTCACTCATAGTATTCTGAATAAGGCTTTCCAGCTGCCGGTAAAAAGGAGCTATCGCATTCAGATACAGGCTCAGACGGTACCCGCTGAATTGTTTTATTGCGCTTTCCAGATCTTCGCGGAGGTTCTGATCCAGCGTTTGAGACGGAACACTCTCTGAAGCCGGCAGGGCCGCAAGCCCCGTTTCAGCGTTCTGCCATAACTGCCGCAGTTCCCGGGCTTTCTCCACACTCTTCTCTATGGGTTGAGCTATTCCGTCGAGAGCTGCCAGATCTATAGCCGACAGTTCCGTAAATTCCAGTGAAGGAAGCCCCTCTCCCAAAGTGTTCAGTCCTTCCCGGATGGTTAAACTTTCCAGGGCGTAGCGGCCGTAGGTAATCCATATGTCGTCTATACCTGCGGCATTTCCCTTTGCCGGCTCAAAACCAAGAAGTTTTTCGGCTGCTCTCCGGGCCGTTCCGAAGTAAGCTGCCGCGGAATTCCAATCCCCTGCCAGATAAGACGCGCGGCCCGACTGAATAAGATTTTCAAGCCTTTTTCCCATCAGCTGAACAAGAGAAAGATAGGTTTTATTCCGGAACTCCTGCTGGGTAAATAAAATACCTTCTGTATTTTCCCGGCCGTTTCGTCCATACAGGAATTCGCCGATACGCTCATAATAAAATTCCTCAGGGGTATCCTGAAGTCCGCTGTAGAGCCGCGCCCAGACACCGGCAAGTTCCCTGCCCCGTTCGTCAAGAAGCGTACGGCTGTTATCCAGTTCTTCCAGTAATCCGGCGGCCGTGTTAAGCCCGGCATCCCAGCTTTCCGGCTCACCGGATTCCAGCAGTGCCGCCATTGTTATATTGAGCGCCTCAACCCGGCCGACAATTTTTTCCCAATCATCCAGAACCGGCTTAAGTGTTTCAATAACAACATCGCCTTCAGGCGCAACAGAGGAGTAAACCTCCCATATCTGTGCCTGCCGCTCTTCATCGCCGGCATGTTTTTCTATGGGAGCCTTATTGGGAGCAAAGAAATCAACATAATCGCGGTAGGTTGTCAGATCAAAATACTGCTCGGAAGTATATCCTTCCCGATAAACCCCGACAGCTTCCGGATATTTTGCTTCGGATATAAAAACTTGAGCTTTCTGAAAATATTCATCTCTTATCCGGTCGTCTACAGCCTTTTCTATAATGGAAAGCGAAAGAATTAAACGGTTTTTATCCAGACGGTTAAGAAACGGATAGTTCTCTTTTATCTGACTCACTATGGCCGCAGCCTTATCCCCGTCTACAACGGCAACGGCCTTATTGAGCTGTTCAAACAACTCGTTCAGACGTCCTTTAACTACCTGAATTTCAAGGATCTTCTTCTGCACACGCTCCATTTGTTCCGGCTCATCCTGCCCTATTTTCACAAGCAGCAGAATGGCGTCATCATAGCGTTTTTCAGACATCAGCGTTTCAACTTCTTCAAACCGGGAAGCAACAGCTTGGTTTATCTGCTCTTTCTGCTCTTTCTGCTCTTTCTGCCCCTCCGCCATCAGACTGGCACACGGCATTATCAGCAGAATAAGGAGAAGCAGAAGAATCCCCGGTTCTTTTATTTGTTTTTTGCCGGCCTCAGCCTTACCTTTGTCCAGAATGGTTCCCCCGCTAAACCTTCAAGGTATTTCTTTCGATTATCTTAATATATATCGGCAAAATAATGTCCGGCACAAATTAGAGACAATAAACTGGATAATACACCTTAGGGGAGGTATAATACTTGAAGATGAAACGCTGGTTCATGGTGTCATGTCTTTTATTCCTCTCTGCGGCTCTCTGGGCAGACGGCAATGATACCTATGCATCGGCATCTGAAACATTTGGAATGGACCCGAATGCCGGACGCAACTCCTTTTTTGTTCTGAGCATACCCAGCGGGGGCAAATACGAAGGAATGGCCAGTGCTCATACCGCGGTTGCTCTGGATTGGAGCTTTATTGAAGCAAATCCAGCGGCCGCATCTTTTCTAACCCGCACCATACTGAGTTTTTCCCATGTGAACTGGATTGCCGATTCCGGACTGGAAACCCTGGCATTTACCTTCCGTCCGGATAAAAACGAAAATATAGGCCTGGGTTTCGGCATGAAATTCCTGCACGTACCGTTTACAGCCTATAATCCATGGGGCGGCCGCGAAGCCAGCAATGACAGCATAGTTTCATCAGCAGGCTGGTACAGCGAAACAATTCTTACAGGCAGTTTTTCCTACAAATTTCTGAGAAGTTTCTACTTTGGAGGCGTTTCTGTCGGAGCTTCCCTGAAGGCAGGTATACGCGGAGTCAGCGCCTCTCTGGCACAGGGACAGAACTCTGTAAGCCTCATGGGCGACTTCGGCATTATGACCCGCTTTAATTTTCTGAAATACTATGCTTCGCGAGACATGAACTGCGGAGCCGGGCTCACCCTCAAAAATATGGGCAGCGAGTTTATCAAAGACTCCGATCCCCTGCCCTCCTATATTTCTCTGGGATTTTCCTACCAGCCCATCCGGCCCTTAACCGTGGCTATGGATGTTAATTATCCGTTCAAACTGAACGGCGAAAAGTCCGGCTCGCTGAGCTTTGCCATGGGAATTAACGCTGAAATAACCTCCTTTCTGTCAACTCACGGCGGTATATTCATTAAGGAAGGTAAACCGCGTTTTACCATCGGCTCGGATGTAAAAATGAAGAACATGAGCCTGAATATAAATTATTCGCTGGATCTGACAACCCGCATGGATATGCTTGACCGTATGAGCGTAACAATGAAAGTGGATATGGACACGGTCCGTCACCTGATAATCCGGGATAACGCGCAGGAACTGTACCTTAAAGGACTGGAAGCCTACGCCGGCGGCGATGTTGAAGAAGCTATTCAATTCTGGGAAAACTGTCTGGAACTCGACCCAAACTACAAACCGGCCGCGGAAATGCTCATAACAGCCAGAGAAACACGGTCAATAGACATGGAACTGAGGAACAATTTCAATAACATGGAACGGTAATCATGCCGGAACCTCTCCCCCAGACTGAAAATCCGCATTCTCCCTTTAAATTTGACATCTGCAATATTCAGTGCTAGTACTTTCTAATATAAGAAAAAACCTGAATTACGGGGGAAATTTATGGGAAAGATTGTCACAAAGGCTGTCTGGAAAGGCGGCCGGGCTTTTGACGCGGAAATGGGTAATCATATAATTCGGATTGATGCTCCGGAAGCTTCCGGCGGAAAAGACAGCGGTCCCAAACCGCCCCTTCTGCTTCTGGGCGGCCTGCTGAGCTGCACGGGAATGGATGTTGTGGTTATGATGGAGGCGTACAAAGTGCCCTTCTCCAGCCTGCATCTGGAATGCCGTGCTCATCAGGCTGATAAGGATCCCAGAGTGTTTACCGAAGCGGAAGTTCTGTATTTTGTGGAAGGTGAAGGCATTGAGGAGAAAGCGGATAAAATAGTACGGGCTATTGAACAGTCCAAACAGAAGTTCTGCTGTGTTTCCATTATGCTCTCCAGAAGCTTTCCCATTTCAGCACGTCTTTTTATCAACGGTACGGAAAAGGAGATAATACATGAGTAACAGAACCAAACGGGTTATATATGTTGCGGGAGGAATACTCTACTTCCTCGGATTTATTTTTCCGGTCTGGAACGCCCTCCATTCGCCCAGACTTATCGGAGGCGTACTGCCTTACGGCGTAACAGTGCTGCTTCTCTACCTGATTGCAGGTACAACTGCTCTGGGCATTATTGCCTACAGGAACAACAACGGGGAGGGCTTTTAGAAATGGCAACAACTGTTTACATGATTATAATCGGCTTTTACTGCCTTATCATGATTGGTCTGGGAATATACGGCAAACAGAAAACTCCTGGTAAAACCCTCAACGAATACTTCCTGGCCGGCCGCTCAATTGGGCCGGTAGTTGCTTTCTTTGCTCTTGGAGCCACCATTTTCAGTCCGGTAGGTTTGCAGGGAGCACCAGCCAACTTTGCCAAAAACGGTGTGGGAAACTTCATTTTTGCCATTGTTACTCTGGTGGAAGGCTACCTTTTCTACCTCTACGCATTCCGGTTTAACATTCTGGGTCGCAAATTCGACTACATTACCCTGGGCGATTACATGGAACACCGCTACGGCGGACGGCTGGTCCGGTGGGTTTTTGGAGGTTTACAGCTTATTCTGACCATTCCCTACATTGCAATTCAGCTGACCGCTTTTGGTAATTTGATGGAAAATTTCTCCGGCGGACAGGTGTCTTTTGCTCTGGGCGCACTGATACTGGGTGTGGTTATGATGATTTACATATTTATTGGCGGTTACCGCAGTGTGGCATGGACAAACGTTATTCAGGGAATTCTGATGATTCTGGCCCTGCTGCTCAGCGCCCTGCTGCTTCTCAGGCATATAGACGGTGGATTTGCCGGAATGATGATGCGCAAGGCCCAGAATGCTCCGGAAACGCTGACCGTACCGGGCCAGATGGGTGCATGGCCCCGGGCCACATGGTTTGCCTGGCTTTTCTTTATGTTTGCCATGTGTACCCAGCCCCATGTTGTTCAGAAATTCTTTTCAAGCCGGGATACAAAGTCCATTCGTTTCAGCATTCTGATGCTCCCGGTGTACGGTATTCTGGTTTATATTGCGGCATGTCTTTTCGGATGGGCCGGACAGGAACTCATTCCCGACCAGCTCAAATCTGTGGGAGACGGAATGACCATGGCCCTGGTTATTCAGTACCTGCCGGTATGGATAGGCGGTATTTTTGCCTGCGGAATTATAGCGGCAGCCATGTCAACGGCCGACAGCCAGTACATTACGGTTGGCTCTCTGGTTACCAAAGACTTCATTCAGAGTTCCCGTCAAAAGAAAACCCGGGACGCGGCCAAAGATACCCGTCTGGGGCAGATGATTGTTCTGATACTGTTTGTTGTGGGCTACTTTATTGCCATTATGAGACTCACCAGTATTGTGGGCCTTATAACCAAGGGGATTTTCCCATTCGGTTCCCAGCTCTTTGTTGCCATGCTGGGCGGACTCTACTGGAGAAAGGCCACTAAAGAAGGCACCCTGGTATCTCTTATCGGCGGTTTAATTCTGGTTTCCCTTATGACTTTTGGCGGCCTTCATTCGCCTCTGGGATTCCATCCCATACTGTGGAGCCTGCTGCTGAACCTGATTTTGTACATCGTCGTCAGTCTGGCCACGTTCAAAGAAGAAAATGCGGCTTCTTATGACGCCATGCTTGCAGCTGTAAGCAGCGGTGCTGCCGGCTGAGCAAAGCGCGCAGAATAACACTCCGGGAAGACTGCTCCCGGCGCTCTTCCCGGAACTTTTCTGCGCACCGAAACAGATACCCTGACAACTGAGTTTCCAGAATTATCTGTTAATTATATAATTTACACGTATGTCTGAAGAAACAGAGGAAAAAGAAGAAAAAGAAGAAAAACCGGATAATCTTCGTCTCTACATAAAAAAGCTCGAAGAATGGCCGGAAGATCTGCCGCCGTCTCCGGCTGAACTGAGGGAAATCAGAAAAAAAATACACCTGACTGTTGAAGAAAAGGACAAGCTGGAAGACCTGGCGGAAAACCACATACGGCGGGCCAGGCAGGCCCTGAATGCCCAGGCGTACGACCAGGCCGCCGCCGAACTGTCCCGTGCGGCCCAGCTGCGCCCCCGGGACTCCAGACCCCGGACCGAACTGGCAGGAATATACCTTCAGCGTTCCCTGGAACGGGGATACAGACGAAACGACAGACAGAAGGCTCTCCGTCTGGCCCGCAAAGCCCTGGAAATAAATCCCTCTGATCAGGAAGCACGTCAGTTTCTGCACAGCTACCGGCGGATGAATGCTGATTTCCGCTCCGCGCGCTACCGTAAATATGTGCTGCCCGGTGTCATTGTTCTTGTTCTTCTGCTTGTTTTTGCTGTCCGTCAGAAAGATTGGATTATCAATTTTTTCCAGAGCCCTCAGTCAACACCGGATTTTGTCCGCACGGAAAAAATTCCATCCCGCCCCGACCACCGGCCGCGCCGCATACCGGCACTTATTACAGGAACAGACAAAACAGCTCTGGATATGGAAATAACCCATTCAGAAACAGGCCGGCATAACGAAATACCCTTTGTGGATGTACGCGGCCGTCTGAAACCTGTATCCGTACCCTTTCAGTCCGCGGACATGCTGCTTAGAGGACGCAGTGTTTCAGGAGAAGAGCTCTTCAGCATACCTTTCACAATAGGCAGCGAGACATCTCCACCCCTCCGGCCCGGAGAAACACTCCCCTTTGCCGTATACAGATACCCCCCGGCAGACGATTCCGATCTGAATGAAATTGAACTCCAGACCCTTAAAGCCCGCTTCCGGGAGGATCTGCCGCCGATTGTACCGGGAAAAGCCGAAATTGTGTGGGACATACCTCAGCCGGGAGGAACATCGCTGAAAGCCGAGGTACGCAATCCCCGCTTTTTTGAAGCATATGACCGGCAGGTTGTACTGATGGAACTGGCAATAACAAACAGCGGGACAAGCAACATAAAAGAGCTGGCAGTGGAAGTATCACTGGATTCCCGGTGGCAGCCTTACCGCTTCAGCGCTGTAAGTCCTCAGGAACCTGTTCTGGAAAGAACGGAAAGCCGGGTATGGAATGTTGTTCTTAATTATCCCCTTTCTGAAAATGCCGAGGATAAACCGGTTACCGTCCGGATTACGAACGCGGATTGGGAATAGAACGCTTTTTATACAGCTCCAGCATCCGCATAAACGGAGAGGCTTCTTTTTTCAGCTCTCTGGAACCCCGGGTAATTTTGCACAGACTGAGTCCCAGCTCTTCTGCAATGGCCCGCTGTGAAAGTCCCTTCTCCAGAAGGCGCACCAGTGTCCAGCGGGAAGAAATATCCTTTACCTCTGTTTCTGTCAGAATGCTTTCCAGAAAGTGCTTTATCAGCTGAGCATCTTCACATTCAGCCAATACCTCAGAGAGCTCCGTTAAAGGAGTTCTGTCAATATCCGTGTATTTCACCCTTCACCCCCCCGCAGGAAATCGCCTTCCATTCCGTAGTCGTGAATTTTCCGGTGCAGAGTCTTGCGTCCAATTCCCAGCACTTCAGCCGTACGGCTTTTATTACCGCCCAGGGCGTTCAGATTGGCCCGCAGTATTATTTTTTCCGCTTCCGCCATGGGCAGCCCCAGGGGAATGCGCACCCCTCCGTCATCGTCCCGGTTTGTAACCTGAGGCGGTAAATCTTCCGGAGTAATATACTTGTTTCTGCTCATTACAACGGCGCTTTCCACCACATTGCGCAGCTCCCGGATGTTTCCCGGCCAGCTGTAAGAACGCAGGGCCATGGCCGCCTTGGGTTCAAACCCCTGAACGTCCTTGCCGTTATCGCGGGCAACATCTTCCAGAAAACGGGCGGCCAGCAAAGGAATATCATCGGCCCGTTCCCTGAGAGCCGGCAGATGGATATTAACAACATTCAGACGGTAGTAGAGATCTTCACGGAAACGTCCGGCATCCACTTCCTGCTTCAAATCGCGGTTGGTGGCGGCGATAATGCGCACATCCACATGAATGGTTTTTTCACCCCCCACCCGCTCAAAACTCCGCTCCTGCAGCACACGCAGAATTTTTATCTGCACCGAGGGATCTATTTCACCTATTTCATCCAGAAAAACAGTACCGCCGTCTGCCAGTTCAAAACGCCCCTTTCTCTGGGCCGCCGCGCCGGTGAAGGCGCCTTTTTCATGCCCGAACAACTCCGATTCCAGCAAAGATTCCGAAAGGGCCGCGCAGTGCACTTTGACAAGAGGGGCGTCTTTCCGGGGCGAGGCCGCGTGAAGCGCGTTGGTTACCAGTTCCTTCCCGGTACCGCTTTCCCCTGTTACCAGCACACTGGCCCGGGTGGGAGCCACCTGGGAAATAACATCAAAAACCCTCTGCATGGCCGCGCTCCGGCCCAGGAGCTCTCCGCCCTCAGCCCGGGTTTCCAGACGGCTCACTTCCTGCTGAAGTTCCTGATGTTTACGCGCCAGTTCCCGGCGTCCCAGGGCACGTTTAACCAGAAGCCCCAGACGTTCCAGATTCACCGGCTTGGTAATAAAGTCGTAGGCACCGTCACGCATGGCCTGAACCGCGCTGTCCACCGTACCGTGGCCGGTCAGAATAATAACCGGTACCGTCGGATAAGAAAGCACAATTTTCTTCAGCAGATCTTCACCGGAAAGTTTCGGCATGCGTAAATCGGAAATAATAAGGTCGATGTCTTCCCGGAGCATTATCTTCAAAGCTTCCTGACCGTCTTCAGCCGCGGAAACCTCATACCCGTCCATTTCCAGAGCCTTGATGAGCCCCAGACGGATATTTTTTTCATCATCAACAACCAGAATACGGAAATTCACATATTACCCCCTGAAAGCAGCTTTTTCTCCCTCTGAGGCACCGGCAGACTAATGCGGAAGGTACTGCCGCGCCCGGGAATGGAATCAACCTGCAGATCGCCGCCGTGTTCCCGTACAACTTTATACACCACTGTTAAACCCAGGCCGGAACCGGTGTTCCGGGTTGTAAAAAACGGCTCAAATATTTTGCCCAGAAGCTCTTCCGGAATGCCGCTGCCGGTGTCGCTGATTTCTATATGGACAAGGGTTCCTTCCAGACGCGTCTGCAGGCGCAGCTCTCCGCCGTTGGGCATGGCGCTTACGGCATTCTTTACCAGATTCAGCAAGGCCATTTTCATGGCTCCTTCATCCAGAGACAGAACAGGTATCTTTTCATCCAGCAGCTGTACCACTTCTACACCGGCTTCGTCGGTTTCAAAACGGAGAAACTGCACCAGATCTTTTATGAGGGAATTGATGTCCCCGTCTCTCAGCTGGGAACTGCCCGGATGAACAGCTACCAGATAATCGGAAACAATGGTGTTCAGCCGTTCTGTTTCCTCTTCCAGAATTTCCAGAGCTTCACGTATTTCGTCCGGATCGGAACAGTTATTATCCAGCTGACGCCGCATCAGCTGCAGGTGAATGCTCATGGATGCCAGAGGATTTTTGATTTCATGGGCCACTCCGGCGGCCATGGTTGTTAAAGATGCCAGACTCTCGGCGCGTTTAAGCCGTGCTTCTTCCGCCCGCAGCTCACTCACATCTTCCAGATAAACCATGTTCCCTATTATGTGCCCCTGATCCACCAGAGGCAGCACTCCGCAGCTCAAGATAAGATTTCTCTCCCTCAGCCGGATGGGGAAGTCCCGCATGGGCGCTCCGCTGTCTTCTTCCAGAGCCCTTCGGACATAGAGGGAAAGATCGGCCGAAGAGATAGCCTCCCAGACATTCATGTCGACAGGGTCCGGACTGCTGAGCGGCAGCAGACGCCGGGCCGGGTTGTTCATAAAAATAACTTTTCCCCGCGGGTCGGCAACCATTACTCCTCCGGGAAGGGACGAAAGAACCGCCTCCAGCAGCTGATTTCCCCCGACAAGCTCATCAACCAGGGAATGAAGCTGGGAATTATCCAGACGGTCAATGCTTTTAACAGTCCGCAGCAAATGCTTTTTCATTGCATCTCCAACACCGAATACAGACGGCGCAGAACAAGGTGTACAGGAATGTTCATGCTTTCCGCGCGTATCCGCGCCTCTCTTAAAGCCGCCGCCTCCTCAGCGCTCCGTTTATGTGAAGCACACTCATCCAGTTTCCACCGGCGCTGAAGTTCCATACTTAATGCTTCAAGAAAAGCATTCAGATCCAGAATATCTTTAATATCAGCGGTTTCTTTGGGAAAAACACCGGTGCCCTGCCTGGCTCTGTCAAGAAATTCCACAGCCTGCTGCTGAACAAGCTCTGAAGGACCGCTGCGCCATGAACGGAAAAAGTCGGACAGGCCACCCCATTGCGCAGGATCTTCCCGGAAAACCCTCCGCAGAACTTCAGACTCTTCAGAACGGTTCCGAACCCGGAAGGCATAGCCGCGCAGCCTGGAAACAATGGTAGGCAGCAGTAAAGATTTTCTGTCGGTAATAAGTATAACCGTTGTGTCCGGCGGCGGTTCTTCCAGAAATTTCAGGAGCGCGTTTTTCGACGCCTCGGGCATGCGCTCGGCACCGTCAAGTATAACTGTTTTGTGATCTCCGGCGGCGGAATGCACCGCCCATCCGGTAATGTTGCGCACCTGTGCAACCGGAAGCACAGAGGGCAGAAAGCCCTGAAGAGCGGCACAGTCATCCACCAGGGAGTCAAGAAGTTTTTCCAGCTTACCGTTTTCCGGCAGAGTTGTTCCCGGCAGCAGCCGGTTAACGGTTTCAGAAAGACGCTCCATTACCGGACGGGCCTTAACCAGTTTTTTTTCTTCCCCCTCCCAGAGAACTGAATCAAAGCGCCGCAGAAGTTTCCGCGCGGAACGGACCGCCAGATAACGGGGTGCGTCGGAAGTATCGCGCCGCAGAACTTCGGCCGAGGCGGCAATTTCCGGCGTCAGATCCCGGCTGCCGGCCAGTATTGTCCGGGAATGGGCCAGTGCCCGGTGCGAGCGGCAGTGAGTGCAGGGACAGTTCCAGGCCGCCGATTTTTCGCAGGAAAGAGAACGGGAAAGTTCCAGAGCGGCGGTCAGCTTACCGGAGAGTGCCGGACCTGAAAGCAGAAGAGACGGCGGCAGAACATTTTCGGCAACATCATGACGCAGGCGGACAGCCACAGCGTCCTGATAGAGCAGATTTTCAAACATAGGGCCAGCCTCCGGCCGCCAGAGGCAGCAGAGAGCCGGTAATCTGTTCCAGGGCCGCGTATATAACACTTCCCCGGAAAAGAGCGGCACCCGGCGGCCAGGGCAGGCGGATAAGCTGAATACCCAGAAGCAGCACAGCCAGAACACCCGCCAGCAAACCGGCAAACGCACCGCTGACCCTGCAGCCTGCCCGGCAATCCACCCCTGGAATAAATGATTTAAGAAGCCGGGAACCGACAGTCAGCACCAAAAGCAGAAACAGCGTTACAAAAGAAGGAAACAGCGCGGCCGCGAAGGCAAAGCCTTTCTCGCCCTCCAGAAGAAATGCCGCAACCGCCGGAGCGTCAGCGTACGCTTCCGGATCCAGAGGAGAAACAGAAAGCAGAAAAGATTCAAAGATCCGGGTCAGCATTAGAATACCCAGCAGAGACGCCATGAGGATAATCAGTAAAAACAAAGCGCTCCGGATTCCGCGCAGTAAACCGTACACAAGCCCGCCGACAGCCAGAAACAGCAGAATGTAATCAATTGCCGCCATCAAGAACCTCCCCGAGTATTGCTGCAATTTTATCCGCCGCCGCCGCGGCAGGAAACTGCAGAGCCGCCTTTTTCATAGTGTTCCTGCATTCCTCATCAAGAAGAAGCTGTTTCAGCTGCTCCAGAAATTCCCGCGGCCCGGCATTTTCTTTCAGAGTAAGAGACATACCGGCCTTTTCCGCCAGAGCAGCATTCCTCAGCTGGTCGCCCCGGGTAGCCCCCCTGAGAGGTACAAACAAGGCCGGAGTACCGGTTGCCGCCAGCTCCCAGAGGCTGCCCGCCCCGGAACGGGCCACAGAAACGTCCGCGGCAGCCAGCAGATGAGGAAGCTCCTCCGCAAAAAAGGTCCGGCTCATATAACCGGGGCGGTCAGCAATACCCGGATTTCCCGGCCCCCTCTGATGCACCACAGCGGCAATCTGCAGAAGATCATCCAGCACAGCGGTAATTAAATCATTTATTTCCCGGGCCCCCTGAGATCCCCCGAAAACAAGAACCAGAGGCCGCGCGTCATCCGGGGCAATTCCGGCCAGCCTGCGGCCGGCAGCAGCGTTTCCCTGAAAAATAATATCCCGCACAGGATTCCCGGTTACACTGGCCCGCTGAAGAGCAGAAGCCGGCAGAAATTCCTTCGTTTCCTCATATGTAAGCAGCGCTGAGGCTCCCAGCTTCAAATTCAGCCGGGTTGCCAGTCCCGGGTCCACATCCGATTCATGCGTATACACAGGAATTCCCAGAAGCCGCGCAGCGGCAACCGGAGGTACCGAAACAAAACCGCCCTTGGAAAATACCAGAGAGGGCTTTTGACGGATCAGAAAAAACAGGCTGGAAACAAAACCTCCGAAAATACGGAAAAGGTCGGTCAGGTTCTTTAAAGAAAAATAACGGCGGAACTTACCGGAGGGCACTCCGTAAAAAGAAAGGCCTTCCTTCTCTATCCAGCCGCGCTCAACGCCTTTTGAGGAGCCAATCCAAATTACCTGAATTCCCCTGCTCTTCAAGCGGCTGATAACCGGAAACGCGGGAAAGACATGCCCGGCAGTACCGCCGCCGGTAAAAACGATCAATCTGTTTTTCATATACACAACAAGAGTATCCGAAGGAGAGCCGGGAGAAAACCCTGCGCGGCAGTTAATAATAAGGAAAGAGCAGGAAAAGTTTGGGCGGACTGGGACTCGAACCCAGGACCCCCGGTTTGTAAGACCGGTGCTCTAACCAACTGAGCTACCCACCCGTGCGGGGCATATTAACGGGTAATCAACCGAAAAGGCAAGAGGGTAAAAGCGTTTAAATATCTTTTTTTCTTTTCAGGTTCGCACTGCAGCTGAAGATGAGTCTCCAAAACGGCGCACTGCAGCTGAAGATGAGTCTCCAAAACGGCCGCCGGCGCTATCCGGCGCGGCCGAAAGGAACAAAATACATGTTGAATGTAAAAGTATTTCTTTTCCAGAGCGGCCACAGAGGGCCGCCTGGCGGCTCCTTCCCCGGCACGCGGCCGAGTTTTGCGGCGTATTATTCGGCTGTAACGCAGATCTTTACCCGCCCCGCGGCCAAATGTCCGGCGCAAGAAGAGGCGGCTTATTTTTTCACACCACGTATGATTTGGCCGACCTCGGCCGAATTTCACGGCGAGCACTCATGCCAAGCTTTAATTTTACCCGGCCGGTGGTTTGACCGCCTCACGGCTCCTGCCACGGCGCACTATCAGGCGAAGATTTTTTTCACGGCGAGCGCTCATGCCGAGCTTTAATTTTGCCCGGCCGGTAGCTTGAGAGCAGGCCGCGCCTTTTTGCCCGGCACGAATAGAGGCGGAGGCCTTAAATAAGCCGCGCCGTTTACCCGCAACGCGGCCAAGTTTCACGGCGAGCGCTCATGCCGAGCTTTAATTTTGCCCGGCCGGTAGTTTGACCACCCGCGCCTTTTTGAGTGCCTCGCGGCCAAATTTTACAGAATAGTAATAATCATATATAACATCTTCCCCTGAAGGCTGTTTAGACATATATTTTGTCTATGAACACAGTGAGAGAACTTCAATCCCGGAAAAACTCCCGGCCAGCTTTATTAACCGGCCTTATTTTTTTCATTATATTCATGCTTCTAACTCAGGTACCCGGGTTTGCCGAATCAGGCATCAGCCTCAGCAGTCCCTTTAATTCCGAAACTCCCCAAACTGAAATAAATGCCCGCATTGCAGCCTGGAATCCTGAAAAATATGAAGGTCTGATTGCTGTCAGCTATCTTTTTCCTGAAGG
>PDWI01000652.1_pt1 | contig 55762 bp, 76 predicted proteins | sample 1430891 | NCBI WGS metagenome assembly PDWI01 (sample SAMN01162508, study PRJNA174530) | Oral metagenome, whole genome shotgun sequencing project. | biome: Marine environment; feature: Marine mammal; material: Swab sample of the gingival sulcus; isolation source: swab sample of gingival sulcus... | reverse complement strand
TTTAACCCCCTCTAACTCCCTGAGAGCGGAAAAAACGAAACACTGTTTCGTCCGCTCGCAAGACAAAGGCTATGCCTGCGTAGCACAGGGGGAGGACTAAAAGCAAAAACATGAGGTGAAGAATGGCACGGCAGACAGCGATAGATCAATTAAGTGATGAAGACCGCAAATGGCTGGATGAGCAATTGTTTGCTAATAACTTTCAGGGTTATGAGCAACTGTCACAACAGCTCGAAAAGCGTGGCTATCAAATTGGTAAGTCATCGGTGCAACGCTATGGCAAAAAGATTGAGACACGTCTGCAAGCGGTGCAAGATAGTACGCAAGCGGCTATCTATATGGCGGAAAAAATGCCTGATGATGCAGGGGCATTAACCAATAGTGTGCTGCATATGATGCAGACAGAGTTCTTTAATGCGTTGACTGATCTACAAAAGGGGGAAGAAGACTATGACCCTATGGGGCGGATGCTTGCCTTATCAAAGGTAGGTAAGGGAATGGCTGAAATCAGTAAAGCTTCGATTAATCAAAAAAAATGGCAGGTAGAAGTAAAAGACAAGGCACAGAAAGCGGCGGAGGCAGTGAGCAATATCGCCACTAAGGGCGGTCTGCAAGCCGATACGGTACAAGAGATACGGCGAATGATTTTAGGTGTGGCAGAGTAGGTTATGACTAAAAATACGAGTAAGAAAATAACCCCTCCCCTACTGGCATCCAATACTGAGATTGAGGCTCCTGTGGTGTTACTGCCCTATCAACAGGCGTGGGTGGCTGATGATAGCCCATTAAAAGTGGGTGAGAAATCTCGACGGATTGGCTTGACTTGGGCGGAAGCTGCCGATGATGCGTTGATTGCTGCTAGCGATAAAAAGGCAGGCGGTCAGAATGTCTATTATGTTGGCTATAATCAAGATATGACGGTGGAATTTATCGAAGCTTGTGCGATGTTTTCAAGGGCGTATAACTATGTTTGTAGTGAGATAGAAGAAGGGATATTTTATGATGAGGATGGGAATAAGGAGATTAAGACTTATACCATCCGCTTTCCTAAGTCGCACCATCGGATTGTGGGGCTGTCGTCTCGTCCATCAAACTTGCGTGGTAAGCAGGGGGTGGTGGTGCTTGATGAGGCGGCATTCCATGAGGACTTGGCAGGGCTAATAAAGTCCGCTATGGCTCTACTGTTGTGGGGTGGTAAGGTGCGTATCATTAGCACGCATAATGGTGAAAGCAATGCGTTTAATAAGCTTATCAAAGAGATACAGGCAGGAAAACGCAAGGGGGTGGTGCATAGAACTACCTTTAAACAAGCGGTAGAGCAAGGGCTGTATAAGCGTGTGTGTTTACGCCTTGGCATCGAGTATGACAGTGCTGAGGAGACTAAGTGGGTCGATGAGGTCTATGACTTTTATGGAGATGCGGCTGAGGAGGAACTGGATGTTATCCCTGTTGATGGTGGTGGTAAAGTTCTGTCAATTGGTTTATTAGAAAAATTAGAAAATAAAAACGTACCTGTTGTACGTTTTGACGCACCCAAAGACTTTTTAGAATGGACAGAAGAAGGTCGTGTACTCCATGTTGATAAGTGGATTAAAGAGACACTTTATCCAGTGCTTGCTAGTCTTAATCAGACCCACAGACATTTTTATGGTCTTGATTTTGCCCGTCATCGAGATGCCTGTTCTGTCTGGTTTCAAGGTCAAAAGCAAAATCTAAATCGTTATTGTGCCTTTGTTCTTGAAATGGGTAAAACCCCTTATAACCAACAAGAGCAGATTATGAAACACGTTGTCAAGCGATTGCCTAGATTTAATCATGGTAAGCATGATGCAAATGGTAATGGTGAATACCTTGCCGAACAAATGCAGATAACATTTGGTAAAGATAAGATCGATGCCGTGCACTTGAGTGAAACTTGGTATCGTGAGAATACACCACATTTTGAAAAAGCACTGACTGATGGCACGATTGAAGATATGCCAGCTGATGAAGATATTCGTGATGACCATCTATTATTTGAACGAATAAATAGTGTCATGCGTATACCAGCTAAACGTACTAAAAGTAATCAAGATTCTGGGGTATCTAAACGCCATGGAGATAGTGGTATTGCTCATCTACTCTGTGATGCTGCAAGTATGATTCAAACCATTGAAGGTGAGTGGATACCTGTACCATTAAACGAAGCGGAACTGGTGGAGGCGTTTGGCAAGGGTATGGCGGAAGACTTTAATAAATGGGACAGTGACTTTAGTGGCTCTGGCTGTTGGTAAGTTTGGCTGTTGGTAAGTTTGGCTGTTGGTAAATTTGGGTGTTGGTAAATTTGGGTGTTGGTAAATTTGGGTGTTGGTAAAACTATGCGTATTGTAGAAAACTTTAAAAAAGGCTTAAAACGGTTGGGGCTATCGCAAGCGGATATCTCCGCTGATAAACGAGCGATGACAGGCGTGGCGGATAGTGAGTTTGCTCATCCGTCGGTGGGACTCACACCACGCAAACTGCATGAGCTGTTGACCAATGCAGAAACGGGCGATATTGGGGCGATGTTGGCTCTATTTGAAGATATGGAAGAGAAAGACACGCATATCTTTGCAGAGATGGATAAACGAAAGCGATCGATTGTAAAGCTCGACTGGTATGTAACCCCACCTGAGGAAGCCACAGCACAAGAAAAGGAGCAGGCAAAAAGCATACAAACGCTCCTATCAGCGATTGAAGACTGGGACGATGTGGTAAAAGATGCGTTAGATGCCATCGGCAAGGGCTTTAGTGGTCAAGAGATACAATGGGTACGTGATGGCAATGGTTGGTATATTGAGAAATTAAACTTTGAGTTGCCACAACGCTTTGTGATTGGGGCGGATAAACGTACTTTGATGTTGGCAAATGGCATGGATGCACCTGAGCCTTTGTGGGAAAACAAATGGCTAATCCATACGCATAAAGCAAAGAGTGGCTATCTAGTGCGTGGTGGGTTGCATCGAGTGTTGGCGTTTCCTTATGTGTTTAAGAACTTTAGCGTGCGAGATTTGGCGGAGTTTTTGGAGATTTATGGCTTGCCGTTGCGGTTGGGGACGTATCCAAGTGGGGCGACTGATGATGAGAAATACACGCTACTAAAGGCGGTGATGCAGATTGGACATAGGGCAGCAGGTATCATTCCGCAGGGAATGCAGATTGATTTTAAGGACGCTGCCAAAGGCTCAAGTGACCCATTTCTTGCGATGATTAACTGGTGTGAGCTGAGTCAGTCAAAGGCGATACTCGGTGGTACGTTGACGTCGCAAGCGGATGGTAAGACCTCGACCAATGCCCTAGGCAATGTGCATGAGGATGCCAGACAAGAAATCTGTGATAGTGATGCTAAGCAGTTGGCGACTAGCATCAATCGTGGGTTAATCGCTCCGCTGATGCGAATTACCTTTCCGAATGTGGATAAGCGACGTTATCCAAAGATTGTGTTTGATACCTCTGAGCCTGAGGATATTTTGATATTTGCTGAGGCGTTGCCAAAACTGGCTGGTATTGATGGTCTGCGTATTGGTAGTGAGTGGGTGCATGAGACTTTAAAAATACCGATGGCGGGGGAAGATGAGGCGATTATCAAGGGAGATGCGTGGCAGAAGGGTAAGGCTCGAGCCACAGAGCCTACTCAGACAAGCTTAAAACAGGCAGTGTTGAGTGGTGATGGTTCCACTCCCCCCAACTCTACTCTATCAGCAGAGCGAAAAGCGAATGCGGTTGAGATTGCTCATGCACAAAAACGAGAGGCATTTGATAAGGCAGTCAATGAGTATGAGGAGCAGGCGGTGGCTGAGCTATCAGGGGTGACTGAGGCGTTTGCAACTGCTCTGCAAAATCAGCTCAGTGAGTTTGATAGCTATGAGCAAGCGATGGCATGGCTATCACAAAGTATGCCAGAGGTGCTCACTGATGAAACTCAAAAGGCGGTGCTTAAACAAATGATGTTTATGGCAAGTGCTGAAGGTGCGTTGGCGGTGTTGGATGGGCGTGAGGAAGACTAAAAAGATGGAGATGGATTTTAATTTACCCCCTGAAGGTGCAATACGTTATTTAGAACAGAAATATCCACAGGGTAGCCAGCGATGGATGGATTTATTAGATAAAGCTCATGATAGAGCATTTGTCGTGGCTGGGATGATGGATGTGGACATGGTGAATGATGTGCGTATCAGTCTTATCAAGTCGGCACAAGAGGGTACACCGTATCAGCAGTGGGCGGATGACATCATGCCGATGTTGAAGAAGAAGGGTTGGATAGAAACCCCCTCTAACTCCCCCACATCCTCTCAACAAGCAGGGGGAGAAAAAAAGGCAGGCAACGCCTATCGTTTAAAAACCATTTATCAAACCAATATGGCAACTGCTCATGAGGCAGGAAGACGTGCGGTGATGGTTGATAAGCGTACTGGTACGGATAGAGACCCATTCCCCTATTGGATGTACAGTGCGGTACTGGATAAGAAAACACGCCCTAGCCATCGCTCGCTTGATGGTACGGTGATGAAAAAAACTGACCCTGCATGGGATAGCATCTATCCCCCGAATGGCTATAACTGCCGATGTACTGTCATAGAGCTGACCCGTGGACAAGCTCAGCGATATGGCTATGAGGTTATCAGTAGTGAGGGTAAGCTGGGCAAACGGGTGCATGAACTGCCCAATGGTCGGCAGGCTACGCAAACGACCTTTGACTTACCTAACGGCTCGCAGTTTGCCACGGATATTGGCTTTAATAATGCTCCTGAGATACTGCCGATACAGAACTTGTTTGATAAGGCGGTGTTATCAGAGCCTGTGATGGCAAGTAAGGTACTGAGTCGAGTGCTAGAGCAACCACGTATTATGGATGAGGTGGTGGATGAGTTTGGCAAGTTTGCTGAGCCATTGATAGATGCGATACCGCCCGTTAATGCTACTGGCTCTGGTAGGCGTATGCGGTTAAGCGGAGAACATCATCATGTGGGGGTGATACCTGAAAGTATCGTCACTAAGCTGGCTAATGAGGGCGTGAGTCTGCCCACGTCGGTATTGACAGTAACGGATGAGGACGTGGTGCATGCAATGCGGGCAGATAAGCATAACCCTGTTCCTAAAGCGTGGTATTTGGACTTGCCTCGCCATCTGCAAGCACCTGATGCGGTGCTGTTGGACACGCTAAACGGCGATGATGCCATCTTATTTGTCTATGATATACAAAACCCTGCGAACTCTGCTGAACGTTATAAAGCGGTAGTAAAGATAGGCAAAAAAGATAAAATCAGAGTAGAAGGTGAACGACACAAGCTAAGGCTGTTGCATGTCCGCACAACACAGATTATCGAAGACGTTAGCTCATTGGGGCAAGCAAGCTATGTATTGATAGATGGGGCGTTGTAATATCAGGGGGAGGACTAAAAAGTGGGTAGCTACGCCAGACTCGAACTGGATCATATTAACTCAATGGATGAGCCAATAACCGTTACCCATTGGAAACAATAGCTACGCCTGTGGCGATTATGGCGGAAACTGGGTAAAAAATCAAGGTAAATAAACCATGCTGGTGCTGATAAATGATGAGTTGTGTCATCTATTTGATAAAGCGACTCGTAAGCTAAGTAATACTAATCCATTGATGGGTGATATAAGCCGTGCTTTGCAAAGTGAGACTCTGATGAACTTTCGCTTTGGCGGCCGCCCAACGTGGGCAGGGTTGGCAGGAGGTGGTAAGGCGACCTTGCAGAAGACTGGACGACTAAGACAAAGTATCACAACCAGTCATACAGCAACCACGGCTAGTGTAGGCTCTAACCTGCTGTATGCAGGCATTCATCAGTTTGGCGGTAAGACAAAGCCTCATGTGATACGTCCTAGACGTGCAAAGGCGTTAAAAACCCCTTACGGTATATTTAAGAAGGTGAATCACCCCGGCTCGCTGATACCTGCTCGTCCGTTTGTACCGATTGATAAGGGGGGTAACTTGCAGGAAGATGCCAGCTTGACCATTGGCGAGATTGTAGAGGGGCATTTAACAGGGGCTTTTGCTTAGGTGACTATCGTTGTGACTGTCATCGTGCTGTCATTGGTGTATTGAGATAATGGGAAAGGTTCTAACGGGTGTCTAACGCATAAGAATGGGGGTTATTGATTGGTGGTTGCTGTCGTCTATCTCAATTCGGCATCTCTATAGACAAACAGGCAAGATTTTTTATTGGCTGTTTATCGGAAAGGGATGTTATGGGTTGGGTGCTGTGGGTGGGGTAAGATGGCATTATTGATTGGTAGTCATATATTAGCATTTTAACATTGAGGTGGGAAGTTGGATAAGTTTAATAATTGGGCACAACTGGCATTTGAGATTAGTGCCAGTGCAAATAGTGCTGATGGCAAGGGTACCGGTAGTAAGTTTCCAACAGGCTACTTTTTATTGTTTCCTGAAGGTGAGTCTCGTGGTCGTGATGGTCGTCCGTTTGATGTTGATGCTTGGAAGTTAGATAGTATTACAGGGCAGGTGTTGGCTCATAAGCTAAACCAATTAGAGTCTGATATGGTGATTGATTATGACCATCAAACGCTATACACCGCTCAAAACGGTCAACCTGCGATTGCGGCGGGCTGGTTGCAAGCAGGGGCATTTACTTATGTCGATGGTGTGGGGCTGTGTAATAAAGCAGTTAGCTGGACGGCTCGGGCTACTAAGCTTATCGCTGATAAAGAGTATCGCTACAAGTCGCCTGTTGTGCTGTATGACAACTATGGCTATGTGGTGGATGTGATCAATATGGCGATTACCAATCAGCCTAATTTGCAACACCTTGATGAGCTTGATGTGGTGGCACTGTCGCAACGTCATGCCCGTGTCAATCAAACTGATGTTAATCAAAACGAAAAGGAAAACCGCATGAAAAAAACACTTTTATCAGCAGTAATTGCAAGTCTTGGACTATCTGCGACCACAACGGAAGCAGAGGCAGTAACGGCTCTGTCAACTGAGCTTGATAAGTTTGCTGAATCTGCGAAAAAAGCAGGTATTGAGATTGATGCTAGCAAGCCTTTGGTTGCCTTGTCAGCAAGCTTTGATAGTGCAATTGCTAAAGCAAAAGCAAGTGGTGATGGTGGTAACCCTGACCCAGCTAAGTATGTACCCATTGAAGCAGTCACCGCCCTTAATGCACAAATTGCCCAGCTACAAGGCACACAAAAAGACCCTGCCAGCGAGTTGGTAGCGGTTGCGTTGGCGGATGGTCGTCTGCTCGATGCTCAAAAAGATTGGGCGATGGACTATGCCAGTAAAGATTTGGCAGGCTTTACTAACTATATTAACAATGCCCCAAAGATGACGGCACTGACCAGTAATCAAACCGATGGTAAGCCTACGCCTAAAGTGGGCAATAGCACCGCTGGCAAGATAACGGCGTTATCAGCGGATCAAAAAGGTGTGGCAGTGGCGATGGGTTTAACCGATGAGCAGATGTTGGCACAGCTAAACGAATAGTATTTTATATTGAGAACAATATGCAGACATTTAGAATCAAACAAGGCGACAAAGATTTTTTAGTTAATGCAAAAAACGTAAATGAAGTTGTTTATTCTCATTGTCGTGCATTGTTATTTTTTCAAGTATTTAAAATAGTTAAAAGTAAAGAAGTGTTGGTTGCCGAAGGCAGAAAATAAACATGAAGTTATTTTTAATCTAACTCTTATTAACAAAAGGATTAAATGATGAAAACACCCTATCGTGATGGTAAAGCTATTCCTGCTAAGGTGGCAAAAGGTGTGGCAATAGAAATGGGAGCTATGGTAGCACTCAATGAATTTGGCTATGCCGTTCCTGCTGATGATGACGGTGCAACAGCTGTCTTAGGCTGTGCAGAAAGTACGGTGGATAACAGCGATGGTGATAATGGCGATGTCTATGTGGTGGTGGCTCGTAAGCGTCAGTTTTTGTTACAAAATGATGGTGATAATCCATTAACACAAGCTGACTTTGGCAAGATGGTGTATGTGACCAGTAACAATAGTGTAGCACTGGCTGGGAAATGCCCTGTGGGTGTGCTGGCTGGTATCGAGGCAGATGGTACTGTGTGGGTGGGCATTGGTGAGCCTGCTATCATTTCTGAACCAGTCTTTGAACCTCTACCTGCATAAAACCTGCTTACATAAAAATCAATGCTAAGGTACATTGATTAGCAACAATTGATTGGCAACCAGCAACTAAATATAAACAGCAACAGACTATAAATCAATAGGTAACATTATGAAAGTAACCAGTGAAATACTCAACACCATCTCTGCGGGTATTAAAACCACCTTTAAAGAGACCTTTAATAAGACGGATACCTTTTATAAAAAGGTGGCAATGGTGGTGCCGTCAAGCAATGCTCAAGAAACCTATGCGTGGCTGAGTAAATTCCCTCGTATGAGAAAGTGGATCGGTGATAAGACCATTCATAAGTTAAGTAAGCAGGGCTACAGCATTGTCAACGAAGACTTTGAAGGGACGATTGAAGTCAAACGGAATGACATCGAAGATGACAATATCGGTCAATATACGGTGATGTCAAAGCAGATTGGCTGGTCGGCTGCTCAGTTGCCTGATGAGCTAACGGCTCAGCTGATTAACGAAGGGGAAAAGCATAAGTGCTATGATGAAAAGCCGTTTTTTAGTAAGTCGCACCCTGTTGAAATCAGTGGTAAGAAAACCACGGTGGCAAACTTACACGAGTTGCCTGCTTTGTCAACGGCTAGCATGGCAGATGCGAAAGCCAGCTATGGTGCATTAAAGTTAGCGATGCGTAATCAGAAAGATGAAGAAGGGCGTAACCTAAAAGTACGACCTGATACGCTGATTGTCTCCACTGACCTTGAAGATACTGCTAAGGCACTGATGAACAATGAAAAGCTGGACAATGGTGACATCAATAGCTATCGCAACGACTGCAAAGTGGTGGTGATTAATGACCTTGATGAGTCCACTTGGTATCTGCAAGATAATTCTATGCCAGTAAAATCGCTGATTATTCAAGAGCGTAAAAAGCCAAAAATGGTATCGCAGACGAAGATGGACGCTGATGATGTGTTTATGCGAGGCACGTTTAAGTTTGGTGCAGAAGCTCGCTATGGTGCTGGCTATGCGTTTTGGCAGTTGATGTTTAAAGCGAAGACGGTTTAGTAAGGTTGATAATTATTTGGGCGTTGCCCACGCCATACGGCGACCCCTCCTAACCTCCCCCTAGTCATCTTAACAGGCAGGGGAGGATTCAAAGAAAGAACAGGACGCTATGAATAATCTGCATAATCCATTTGGAGCCTCTAATACTTATGCAACCATTGAGGCGATGATAGCTCGCTTTGGTAAAGAAGACTTGATTGAGGTGACGGATACTGAGAAGCCATTCACAGGTGAGATTAATCAAGTCAAGCTGGGTGAGGCGATTGCATCGGCAAATGCAGAGGTGGATGCGTATCTGTCAAAGGTGCTTAATGTGCCAACGGTAATCGGTTCTAAGTTTGTACAGATGATGGCGTGTGACATCGCTCGCTATCATGTGGCACTGGGTAATTCACGAGTATCAGAGCGAGATGAAAAACGCTATGGGCTGGCAGTGAAGAACTTGCAAAAGGTAAATGATGGTGATATCGGCACGGGTGCAAGCACGCAAGCTGAGCAAGCTCAGGGTAGTAAAAACATGGCAGTGATGACATCGGGGAGACCTGATGGCGGTCATGTGTTTGGGAGCTTGAACTGGTGATGTTAGCAAAAATAGAACAGGCAATCAAAGATAAGCTTCAGCAAGCCATTAATGACAAACAGGGTCAATATTATGGTTGGGTGCGTGCGGTGAAGAGCTATGGTGGTGACTTTGATGATGAAAACTTTAATCAAGTTATTAGAGCATTACCTGCCATCTGGGTGACTTTTAAAAGTGCCTCTAAACCCATTAAAAAAGGGGCAAAGAAACGTCAACGTCAATATGATTTTACTGTGTTAGTGGGTGCTAACTCTGGACGGGCTGAACCGATCAGTCGGCAAGGGGCATTTGATAAAGATGGCAAGCTATTAAATGTTGGCAGTTATCAGCTGATTGAATTGGTCGATAAGGCTTTGGAGGGTGCTAAGCTGACCCTTATTGACTCGATGTCTTCAACCTCTCAACCGTTAGAACTACCCTGCACAGCTTTAGAATCAGGAGCGATTAAGACCATATTTAACACCAAAACTGATGATAGTGTGGTCAGTGTACTGTCTTATGATGTTAGTACCACTGCAACTTATTATATTGGTGGACATGATGAAGATGACGATGAGTTGCCTTGGCTTGAGCATATTGAGATGAGTTATTTTGATTATCTACAAGATGATGCATCGGGTGAACTGATAGCGGTAGAGTTAGCTAATGAGTTAATTAAGCTAAATTAAAGAACAGAAGGTTTGATTGTTGAGTCTTGCACCTCGACACCAACCACAAAACGAATCGCCCTAAACAAACTACAAGAAGGACAATGTAATGACACAAAGACGACCTGACACCTATATTGGGGTCAATACCAATACTCAGCGGACTGGTCTGCCCAGTCAAAACCATAAGATACTGCTATTAAGCAGTGAAGATATGGCTGATGATGCCCCTGCTAGCAAGACACCCCAGAGTGTGTATGACCCCAAAGGAGCGGATGAGGCGGTAGGGGTTGAGGCTGGTAAAACCTCTGTGGCTAGTCGTATGGTGGCGACCACTCTAAAAGTCTCGCAGGGGGTAGATGTGAGCGTGGGAAAGCAGTAAAAGCACAGTCTGCAACTGTGCCAAAAAACGGCATTAGCTACATTGTTGTTTAGAGTTGTCGTTTAAATATATCAGCTAACGCTGTTGCTTAACGCAACATACCTTAATTTTAAGTATTAAATCAATATAATTCGGAGAGCCCTATGAGCCAAACAATTTCAATTAGCTACAAAATAGCTGTTAACGGTATTGCTGATGTTGATTCTAATGAGCTACACACGGTCAGCTGTGAAACAGATGCAACTGATAATAAAGACAAACTACGAAAAGTGCTAAAGTGCCTTTTTCTTGAGTTAGACTCATCTAACAAACTAGTAGCTGTACCCTCTAGTAACTTTTTTATTGGCAAAGTTTTAGTAGATGATGATGGTCAAAAATTTGTTGGGTTTAGTGAATCTGATATGAACTCAAACAGCTACTTTAATGCACTTTATTATAAGTTAGAAGAGCTAGGAATCGACACGTCATTTGAAAAACGTGACGGTGAAACAACAATAACGTTTATTAAAAATGCAGACGATGATAGTGATTGTTTTGAACTATTACAACAGTTTGCTAGCAAAAAAGATGATTCATTAGAAATGGAAGGTTTTTCGGTAATGAAAGCCGACAATGATAGTTTTGTGTTTAAGTGTGGTGGTTGTTTCCAAAATCAAAAAAACGGCATTAGCTATATCGCCACTTAATGTACTTAGCGAGCAACTCACTTAGTAGTATATATCGCTTAGCAAAAAGAGATAATTAAAAGGTCAACACCATGAGTCTAAAAGAAAAACTGGCACAACTTGCCCCACTGGGTCATTCAATCATCGCTTTGGATAGCCCCATTACCGATGAAGCAGTGGCAAATGCTTGGGCAGATCATATTGATTTTGTCTCCTCTCGTACGGAGCAGAATGATGCGGTGCTGATTGTGCCTTTTACCGATATTGAGCAAGCAACCAACTTTGCTGGTTTTGCTCGTATTAAAAGTAACTGGCGGATAATTGCTGTCTGCTATCACGGGGCAACTGGCTATGAGCCTGAGCTGTCAGCAGGGGTTGCGGGAGTTATCTCAGCGGAGGCTGATCCAGCCATGCCGTTTAATGACTTGACCCTGCCCAATCTGCCAGTGGTTAGTGGCGATAAGCTATTGACTAATACCCAAATTGAGCAGGCTCTGCATAAGGGCGTGGCAATGGTTGCTCTTAATCATGCCAATAAGCCTGCGATTGTGCGTCTGATTAGCACCTATCAAGTGAATGCAACCACTGGGGCTGATGATGATCTGATGTTAGACATCAATGGAGCGTTAGTGGTTCGCTATGTACGCCGTGACTTGCGAGCATCGGCTAAGCAGAATCCACGTCGAAAAAATACCAAAGCAAGTCGTCAAGAGTTGCGTAGTCTATTTCTTGATCGTTGTATCAAAATGGAGCTGGCAGAGATATTAGAAAATGTCGAATCCAGTAAAAATGAGTTGACGGTAGCGGTGAATCCAAATGATAAAACGGGTGCAATTGCTCGTATTCCGACTCATTGGGTGCGTGGGATGCACATTGTCGATGTGACGTTAGATGTGTATTGATAATGACTTCTAAATAACCCTATCAATAACAACCAATTCCCCTGGTCTTTTATTAGAAACAGGAAAAAAACAAAGGATAACAAGATGGCAGATGAAAATATTGTCGGTATGGTGGTGCTAACAGTGGATGGTGCGGATTATGACTGTACCTCTGTCACCCCAAAAATGGAGACCGGTCGTAAGGCGGTACCAACCATGAATCGGCAAGGTCGCACCCGCAAAAAGACCAGAACCACCAGCTCTATCACGTTATCGCTAGAGGTGGTGATACCAGAGACGGGCGACATCGCTTGGGAAGACATCTCTGATGGACGTGTGACCGTGCAATCGCTGGAGGGTGGGCATCGTGTGACCTATACAGGCTGTGAGGCGACAGAGGTCAGTGAGGCTTATAAAGTCGATGGTGAGAGTGTGCGTAGCATTGAGATGTTTGCATTGAATAAGATTGTTGAGTAAAAACACCCCCTCTAACTCCTCAACCCCCTCTAACTCCACCTTGTCAGGGGGAGGACTACAAACAAGGAAAAAATATGACACAGATAACTCATGATGTGACTTTGCCAGTCGGCATTAAGATTGCCGGTGGCAAAAATGGTAAAAAGACGAAGACTATTAAACAGGTACAGATGCGTGCAATCACCATGGCGGACAGTTATGCCAAAATGATTGAAACGGAAGATGAAAACGCTTTGACTGGGCTGTTGGATTTATCAGCGATGGCGTATGTGCCTGAACTGGGGCGTACCCTAACTTATGATGAACTGGCAACCGCTAGCCGTCAAGACGGTGGGGCGTTAGAAGTGGCTAGGGCAATCATCGAAAAAAAAGAGCGAGAGGCGCAGACTATCGACGGCTAATCGGCTTATTAGTGGATAAGGGTGTGCCGTATGAGATGGCGTGGCAGATGAATCCATTTGATGCGTTAGATATATTGGGTTTATCTGCTGATAAACTAAAATCTAACGCTGGAAAGACACAAGTAGAGAATGCACGATTGTCCTCCCAGCCAGCCTCTAACCATAGCTATAGCCAAAGCGGTCAGTCATTAGCCAAAGATAGATCCATTCCTAGTGATGGTCGGAAGTTGGTGGCTAAATATCGTAAATCAAAAATGCAGACATGACTCCCTATAACTATAATATGGGCGTTGCCCACGCCCTACGGCGAACCCTCCTAACCTCCCCTTATCAGGGGAGGGACAAAAAGCAGGGGAAAATTAACAAAAGGTAACTAATCATGGCATGGAAAGATACGTTATATGATGCATCATTTCGTGGTGTGGTGTTTGATTATTATGGCGTTGATGATAGCGTAAGTAAGTCACTGGCGACTCATCAAGCCCCTTATGCTGATGATGCCAGTATCTATGATATGGGCAATAATCCCAATAACATTAGTATCACTGCCATCATTGATGGTGATGATTATGAGCAACATTTAGAGCGACTGTTGTCCGCCTTAGAACAGCAAGGCGTGGGTGAGTTGGTACACCCAGTGTTTGGCTCACAGATGGTCAATGTACAGAATTGGTCTATCAAGCATGATACTGAGATAGTGGATGGCTGTACGGTGGAAATGCAGTTTATAGTGGCAAAGACAACACGCCACTATAGACCACGAGTGATTGATGAGCCGATGCCCCCTGCTGATAAGCAAGCAGATATGCTGATTATGGCAAAACCTGCCATTGAGTTAGAGACCTATCAACAGCAACTAGCGACCATTAGCAATGAGGAGGCGGTGGCACTTAGTCGTAATATTCCTGAAGAGATACGCAGTAGGCTTAGGAAAGTCCGCACCACACTGGGAACCAACCTAGTACGGATGGATAATCTACTGAGTCCACCAGTCTGGCTAGGTAGTATCGTTAGTGATGTCGATGGCATTGTCAAGCTGATACCGCTGGATTATGACCCTATGCTATCGTGGCGAAAGCTATTTAATCGGATTAAGGCGATTGGTGATGTCTTTGCGGATAGTGATGTCGTACCACTTAAGCGAGTGGGTACGGTACTACCTGCGGTGATGATGAGCCGTGGGGTGTTGTCTGTACTGGATAACGAAATTAAGCAACCAACACTGCCTCCAACTGATCTAATTGCCATTACCGATGAAGTTCGGACAGTGTGTCAAGTGTGTATTGATAACTTACGCAATGACATACCCACGCAAACGAACCCCAATCTACCGAGTGTCAATAATAATGTCAGCCCACTAATAGCAGATATTAAAACCGCAACGGCTCAAATACAAGGCTTGACGGATAAAGTGGTGAATATGCGACCGCCTTTGATAACTCATACAGTAGAGTCAGCTTGTACTTTGCGGTTATTGGCTCACTGGCTGTATGGTGATATGGGTCGCACTGATGAGCTTGCTCGGTTGAATCGTGGATTGGTAAATCCTGCGATTGTGCAGACTGGTACTATTCTAAAAGTCTATGCTAACTAAGGGGAATGTTGTGCAACAAGTAAATTATTTGGCTCATAGAACTGAAAAAATGCACACTAAACGCTTATCCGATGGCTTGGTGAATGATAAGCTGGATAATTTGCAAAAAAGGACAGAAGAGGTAAAGGCGTTACTAACCCCTATGCTATCTTCAGCGATATTACAGCATTTTTGGGTGGTTAGTTATAGTAATCATTCGCTGTCAATCATGGTCAATACGGTGACTGCTAGAAACCATATCCGCTTTATGAATCAAGGTATTATCAGTCTTCTAAAACAGTCAGAAACTTGGCAGTATTTGACTGAATTGACAGTGAATGTGGTACACATGCCCAAAATGGTTCGCTAAGACAATAAACAGTTTGGTAAGACAATGGAAGACATAATACTACACATTGACGGTAAACGCTGTATGGCGTGGGATGAGCTAACAATAGACAGTGATATCGGCGTACCTGCCGATGCCTTTAGCTTGAAATGGTTCGGTGACTCCAAAGGGATACTCCCTACTGCAATCGCTGAAGGTAAGCTATGTAAAGTATCAATCAGTAACGATGGCTCTGATGAAGTGGTGTTAGTCGGTATTTTAGACAGTGTTAATCAAAGCGTTGGACGGGGTGGGATTAATACCAGTCTGTCAGGACGTGACTTGGCTGGTCAGTTAATTGATTGCTCTGCTCCGATTGATTCTGCTCGCAACCTATCTCTGTCACAAATTGTCAAACGCTATGTTACGGGTGGCGACTTGGCTAGTCTGCCCATTAATGTTGGTACGATTGCTAAAGACTGGCTAAAAGGAAAAACTGGAGTCGATCAAGGTGAGAGTATTTGGGATATTATCGCTTCGGCGGCTGAGGCAAGTGGTCAATATGTGTGGATGTCAGCAGATGGTGAGTTGATGATCGGTAATCCTTTTAATGTGCCACAACCTGCCACCAAACCACAGCTCTATCTATACAGTGATGATAGACGCTCACAAAACAATGTACTGGATGTGGACTATCAAGCAGATATATCCAATGTCTATAGCAGTATCACTGTGGTTGGACAAAATGACAAGGGTAAAAATTTTAAGGCAAAAGTGACCGATACTACGCTACCCTTTAAACGCTCGAAGATTATCAGTAGTAGCAGAGCTGATAATCAAAAAGAAGCAGAACAGTATGCTCAAAAAGCCATGCAGGATGCCTTGTTAGATGCCTATGAGTTGGCGGTATCGGTAAGTGGTTGGACGACCCCCTCTAACTCCCCCCAATCTTCTCAACAAGCAGGGGGAGGACAAAAAGGTGAGGCATGGAAAACAGGTTGGCAGGTGAGCTTTGATAGCGATGTATTACCGAGAGCCTGTGGCGATTGGGTGATATTTGGGCGTACTTTTGAGTTGTCACGTGCGAATGGTCGAACAACCGAATTAAGACTAAAACGCAAGGCAAACTGGATGCAACCTGTCAAGTATGCTGATTTGATTAAGAAGTGATACCCCCACCTAACCTCCCCCAAAGGGGGAGGGACTGCCTCCCTCTTAATAAAGAAAGGGAGTGGAGAAAAGGAAAATGAAATGAACCCTTTTAAACAACCACAAGCCCGTCAATCCATCATAGGTACGGTAAAACGAGTTGGTAATAAAGCCTTGCAGGTACTCGGCTGGTCAGATGAAATGATAGACGGTGTACCACTGTATCAGCAATGTGGCTTTGCCAGTTATATCCCCAAAGATGCAGAGGTTGTGATGTTGCCGATGGGGGGTAAAGGCAAGCATTTTATTATCATCGCAGGTAAAGATGCGGTGGCTGTCGAAGTCGCTGAGGGTGAAACTGTGGTCTATAATCAGCACGGGGTAGAGCTACGACTGCAAGCTGATAAAATCCGTAGTAATAAGCCAATCCATGCACCTAAAATCGTGGCTGATGAAGTGTTAGACAAACAAGGCTCAATGAGTGAAATGCGAACTCAGTACAACACTCATGCACATGGAAATGGTGGTGCATCAACACCAACAACACCTATGCTTTAATCTGCTTTAACGTGCTTTAACGCCAATACTGTACAACGGATAATTTAACTATGGATAAATTTAATCAACAGATTCATGATTATCAATTGGCAGGCATTACCAATCCAACTGATAAAGATATTGCAGAGGTTGCCTACATTAGGCTAGTAACACCATTAGGCTCATACTTTGATGACCCAACATTGGGTAGCAAGCTGTATCTACTAAAACGTAATAAAGACTTGCCACGAATCAGACGACAAGCCGTGGCGTGGGCAAAACAGGCGTTAGAACCCATGCGAGAGCCGTTTTATCTAACGGATATTGAGGTGTGGTCGGATGGGGTGGAACAAGGCAAAAAGGGCTATTTTATCATTCGTGCCGTTTTGACTACTTCAGATGGTAGTAAGCATAAAACCTATATGAATGTACCTGTCGCAGGTTAGGTCAAAGGAAAAACAATGTATCAAACACCAACATACAGTGAAATCAAAGCAAGCATATTGCAAGAATATGTCAATCAGACAGGTATGCTACCACCTACTGGTAGCGATGGCGATATTCGAGCAAGCGGAACAGCCAGTGTTGCTGAAGGATTATACTCTCATCAAATCCATATTCAAAAACAACTATTCGTACAAACGGCGGATGAGCCGTATTTGTACATTCATGCTGAAGAACTAAATGTACCTCGTTTGGCTGGTAGTATCGCTACTGGTCAAGTGCTAGCAACTGGCACAACCGATGGGGTTATTTTGCCAACTGGTTCTAAACTGACGGATGGATTTGGTCTCTATTGGACAACTACTGTTGATGTGACACTATCCGCAGGACAAGCGATAACCGTGCCTGTACAGGCTGATAAGATGGGTGCAAGCTATAACGTTAGTGGCACGTTGACGTGGGTAAGTCCAGTATCTGGTCTACAAAGCGTGGCTCAAGTTGATGTTATCAGTGGTGGTAGTGACAAAGAAACACTAGAACGCTGGCGTGGGCGACTGTGGAATAAGAAAAAACTAGGGAAAAGTTTGTCACGCAAAGAAGACTTACGGCAGGCTGTATTGGGCGTATCAGGAGTGGCAGATGCTTATATTTATCCGCTACGCCGTGGCGTGGGCAGTGTCGATGTGGCAATCACCGCACAGGGAGCAAATGGAGCAACCCTACCCAGTGATAATCTGCTGATACAAGCCGAGCAAGCATTAAAAGATGCCTCAGCATTTTGGGAAGATGTCAGAGCTTTTAAACCAACCATTAAGAAGCTGGATGTCACCGCTAAGGTAACTGGTGTCAATATTAACTCTGGTGAAATCTATGCCATTATAAATGATTATCTGACCGCCCTAACCCCTGCTGAGAGCTACAAAGAATCGGTATTATCAAGCTTAATTATAGCGTTGGATGGGGTACTGGATGTGCAATTAACCCCGAACCATAATATTGATCCAACCGTAAGTATGGAGCAAGTCGGTTGGATACGTGCAAACAATATCAAAGTTAAGATTTAATGGTTGAGATTTAATAGTAATGACAACTGAAACACAAAAACAACTGGCTCAGGTGCTTATGCAACATCTGCCTGCTGGTAGCTATGACCATAGTCACAATACCTTAATTTATAAAGATGTGATGGCTCATTCAGCTGGATTAGCTCCTATTATTGCCTCAGCGGATACATTGCTTGAAGTGATTAATGGTATTCCTGCTGAGTTACTTGATGAATTTGAACGAGAGTACGGTTTACCCCTGCAATGTGGTCAAACAGATGTGGGCGATACGGTTACAGAACGCATTGCAGAAATACAAAGAGTCAAACGTGAAGGGCATGTATTGCTAAACCTAGCAGGACTATACAAGCTGATGGCACGCTATGGTCAAAGCATCGTTAGTATAAAAAACTATCTGCCAATGCAGTGTATTGGTTCATGTGTTGATCCAATAAATAGCGAACGATTACGCTTTAAGGTAACACTAACCTTACAAAAACCAGTGACTGCTAACTTTGAATGCTTGTCAACACACTATCTGCCAGCCTCATTAATGATTGACATTTTAACTGTTTAATATGACCCCCTCTAACTCCCCCCATCATTTCAACAGGCAGGGGGAGGACTGAAAAAAGGATAAAAGATGCACAGAATAGATTCAGCAACCGCCCGAGCAAATGTGAATGGACAGGGCAAAAATGGCTTTCATGATAATGGTGACTTGCCCAATCAAGATGCTACTTATTTTACCCCTGAGTGGGCAAATGCGGTGCAAGAAGAGCTAAGTAATGTCATTGAGGCATTCGGCGTATCGCTAGATAAAGCTGATAACGGTCAGCTGTTATCAGTATTAGTAGCTCAGTTTGGTAAAAAAGCAGTGTTAGAAAGTACCATCAATACTATGACAGACAAGTTTAACCAACAATCTGCTCGCATTGAGGCGTTAGAAAATCGTACCTTTGAAGATACACAAATCGGCGAATTATTTTGGACTACGAAGCATTTTGTTACCCCGAGCCATGTAGCAAAATATAAAGGCTATGGTACGTGGGAGCGAGCATTGCAAGGACGTGTGCCTGTTGGTTTTTCTGATATAGCTGATGACCCAATCGAATTTAGAACGCATGGTAGAGAGTATGGCGAATTCACTCATACATTGACAGTTGATGAAATGCCCAGTCATACACATGAATTTGATGATTATGATGATAAGCGAATAGACGAAATTTACGAACAAGGCAAATCATATTATTTAGAAACAGGAAGAGGCGGTTTACAAGGTGTTGCAAAGCCTAAAAATACAGGTGGCAACCAACCTCACAATAACCAACCACCATCAAAAACACTTGACTGCTGGCAACGTATCGCCTAATTACAGATAAGGACATAACATGAGTACCACCACTGTTAATCTAAAGCTACAGCTTGTTGGCAACTTAGGTCAACAGTTAAAGCGTATCAACAAAGACATCCAACGTGACACACGACGTATCAATGATACCACGAAAGTCGGTGTCCGCACTCAACAACGCATGACCAATGAAGTGCGAAACACTGCTCGTAACTATCAACGGCTAAAAAGTAGTAGTGTCAGCACCACCAATGCCATTAAAAATGGTTATCGTAGCATACGCAATGAAAACCAACGACTTAATAGTGAATTAAAAAAAACGAGCAATCTGCAAAAACGCATGACAACTGGAATGCAAGGTATCGGTAAAGGCATTGGTGGTACAATGAACAAAGGCAGTGCTATCGCAGGTGGAGCAATGGCGGCAGGCTATGTGGTGAATAGTCAAATACAGCCCGCTCGTACTTATGATGAGCAACTAGCACGTACAGCCGCTACTGCCACATACGGTAAAGGGATGAGCATCGCTGAGCGAAAACTGGTAAAAATTGAGTTAAATGATACCATCAAACAAGCCGTTAGATATGGCGGTGGCACTCGTGATGAAGCATTAATTGCAAGTCAGACATTGATTGGTTCAGGTGCATACGATATTAACAGTGTAAAACAGGTACTAGGAGCAACTCAAAGAGCTGCATTTGTTGCCGATGCCTCAGCTCAAGACGCAGCTGCTGTCACATTACAACTGCGTAACTTTGGCTTAACTGGCAAAGAGGTTGCATTAGGTCAAGACATCGCCGTGGCTGGTGGTCAGTTGGGTGGCTTTGAATATAATGATATGGCTCGCTATCTATCCAATCAGCTACCAATGGCAAAATCCGCAGGTTATGGTGGTATTGATGGACTGAAAAAAGTGGTCGCCATGAACCAAGTTGCCATGCGAACCGCAGGCAATGCCGATGAGGCTGGTAACAATGTGGTCAACTTATTGCAAAAGCTAAACAGCAGTGAATTTGCCAACTCAATCGCCAACAATATCCAAACACAAAAAGGTGATCCACTTAACAGAAAAGGCAAACTTGACTGGGCTACTTACGCTCAACAACAGAAATCGCAAGGTAATGACCAAGTACAAGCCTTTGTCGGACTGTTAGAACGTCAACTGGCAGGCAATAGCAGATACCAACAACTAAAAAATAAAGCAAGTACGGCTAAGGGAGCAGAGGCAAAAGAGTTGTACGCTCAAATGAGCCAAATGATGGCAGGTTCTAATCTTGGTAACATCATCGCCGATAGACAAGCACTGATGGCGGCACTAGCAATCAGTACCAATGGCGATGAGAATAAACGCATCATGGGTGGTTTAGATAACGCTGGTGGTACGGTAAATGATTTTCATAAACTGTTTAAAGGTGACGAATGGGCAACATCCATGCAACGACAACAAGAACAGTTGAATATCAACTATAACCTTTATACAAAAGTGAATGGAGCTTTGGGTAGCTTTAATACTGGTATGACTAATGTGATGAAAAATCATGAAGGGCTATCAACAGCCGCTTATGGTGCGACAACCGCATTAACCGCTTTAGCAGCTGCTAGCGTTGCAGGTTCTTTGGCAGGTGGTATTGGTGGAGTTGGTAAAGCTGGAGCATCGAAAGGAGCTGGAGGTTTATCGAAAGCTGGTGGAAGGCTTGCCACGGCAGGTGGAGCTCTACTATCATCCACTGGCGTTGCGGTTGCAGGAGCAGGCGTTGCAGGCTATGGTATAGGCACCATGATTAATAAAGCATTTATCGAAGGCAATGCAAAATTATCCGATGCCATTGGTGGTACAATCGCAACTGCCCTTGCTAGTATGGGTAATGAAAACGCCCAACAAGCGTTAGACCAACACTTCAATAGCTTGATTAATCAAAATCAGCAAACTGTATCCAAGCAAGACCAGATGATTAATGAACAAAATCAGTCTACGCAAATTCAAACCCAGATTATGAATCAGCAAACGCAAATGACTGCTCAAAATGCCCAATTAGTAGCTATGCAAGGTCAAATAACAGCACAACAAGGGTCGATGGTGGCACTGTTAAATACCATTGCTAGTAAGGATTTTAGCCCACAAATTAATGTTCAATCTAGCCCCACAACTATTGTAAAACAGATAAGTAGTGAGGCTAAAAGAGGACGGTTTAATAATACTGTCCCATAGCTCATTTTATCATATAATTGAGCGTTAGAGCTATTGCCATAAAAAAACGCCACTTACTATTTTTAAGTGGCGTTTTATGCTAAGTCCAAAATAAACTTTAAAAACCAAGTACAAAATAAATTCCGATTTTACACGCACCCAAAAAACCACCAAAATTCAAACACAAAAAAACCTGCTCAAAGGCAGGTTTCTCAACGCTTACAGCGATTTTATAATTTGGTGGGGCTGGAGAGACTCGAACTCACTCAATAGGCAATTTTTAGGGGATGGGGTATTGTAGGTGGTTGTTATACAAGGAGTTATTTTTTAGGGGTGGTTATTTTTCGTTCCCACGCAAATCCCACGGCTGATTATGGATGGTGGTTCGATTTGTTTGATTTTGTGGATAAGTCTGCTAAAATGGAAGTTGTTCAGAAAAGGAGGGGGGGGGTGTGAAAACAGGTAATATATGTAATCATACTGATTTTAAAGGATTTTTTAAGTAATAAAAAGGTAATTATTGTGTAATCTATTACATAGGAATTTGTATTTTTTCGGTATTTAATATTTGTATATTTATCAATAGGTTATGAGATATTTGTAATTTTTATTACAAAATATTACCTTTTTTTGTAATTATTTTATTTATATATATCAATGGGTTGGGTGTGATTTTTAGATTAATTACTAATATTACATGTTTTGCATACCCCACCCCCAACCTCTGGGGCAAAGGTGTAAAAAAACCGCTGTTAGGCGGTCTTTTTTGGTTGTGTGGTTGGGTTGGTTATCGTTTTTTCTTTTTGGGGCAGTGTTTGCCGTTTCCGCCTGGTAGGCAGTCGCACGCCTTGCCGTCTTTGTCTCGGTCTAGGCTTTTCCAACCTGCTAAGCCTGCCTTTTTGCGTTTGTTGTAGTAGGCTTGGGCTTGTTTTTGGGTTTTGAAACTTTTGCAGGTGACTCGTTGTTTTGCCATTGCTGGGGTTGTGGTGCTAATTAGCAATGTGGCTGTTAACATGGTGGCTAGTAGCTTTTTCATGAAACTTCCTCTTTGTTTAAGTTAACATTAACTAAGATTGTTCCCTACTTTGGGGCTTTATTTATTTGAAAAAATCCAACATCTAACGGATTTGCCTTCTAATTTGCTTGCTCTAACTTCATTATGTGATTCAAATTTATATTTTTTACTTTCTTTTAGTAGGGGGATTAATGTCTTTTTTGATGGCAATAAATGGTTATTTTCTTTGGCTTTTGCAAAAACCTCTTTTAGACGTAAGGCTATTTCTTCTTTAGGTTTTTTACTATGGTTTAATTTATCGATGCCTATTTTTTCTACGACTTGCCAAAATTGTTGAACCTCTATGGTATCTTGAGGTTCTGAATCAATTTCATGATTGGGTTTGGCGGTTGTACTGATTGGTCGTTTTGTTGCAACTTTGCCTAGATTAACTAATAGTTGATTAAATTCTCTTTGTAGTCTATTATGGCTATGTTGTAGCATGTCTAGCTTGTCGGATAGTTCTTTTATCTCTAGTTCAGGCTTTGATTCAGACATTAAGAGACCTTATTGATAGTTACATAATATTATGTATTTGATTACAAGATAGTTACCTATCTATTACTTAAAAAATCATTTAAAATCAATATGATTACTTATATTACTTGTTTACAGACCACCCCCAAACATTCTAAAGAAAATTAAAATATTTGGTCATTAAGTTATTTTAGAATAAGAAAATGGGTGGGGGGTGCAAACCATGTAATATATGTAATTATTTAAAAAATCACCTATAACTTATTGATATATATAAATAAAATAATTACAAAAAAAGGTAATATTTTGTAATATAAATACACCAAAAAAACCTTAAATAATATTTGACTAAAGTGTAACACAGTGCTACACTTTAATCAAATCTAAATGCAAAATCATTTAGTCAGGGGTCAGAGCCTGTACGTTTATACAAGGTCAGATATGACCGCTTTAGTTGCTTGTTAAGTAACTTATTAGTGGTTTTTTTATATCTGGCAGTCTTACCTACGCTGGTGTTATTGTTACGCCCGCAATATGGTGGATTGGACAGGAGGGCTTTATGCCCACCGTTTCCTTGTAGGCGGACTCTGACCCTTGTTCAATCCATCACCCTATTATTGTCAGAGATGATAGAGTGATGATTTTAACCCTTATACAAGGAAAAATTATCATGGCTCTTGTAAATCATAAGCTTGAAACCCCTACCCCTAGTAACAAGTCTAGTAACACTGCTAGCAAGGTTACTACTACTATCACTGTTGCTACTGATAGCAACATTCCTAATCACTCCCCTAACCCTAATCACTCTGCTACTCCTGCTAACGTCGATGATGTGAATGACGTGTCTGTGCCTAGTGTCACTGATGAACGCTCTGCTGTTGATATTGTTGGTATTGATGACACCTATCCTACGATAAATCCTTATTATCGTGATTGTGAGTTTGATGCAGGTGTAGAAGTTGAACGTATTGATGGTCTGCTCTGTGATGCTAAAGACTGGTTAAATCTCTTGATTGTCTGTCGTCGTGAAGATATCAAAGAACTTGAGTTTGAGTTAGATGGTGCTAAAGAGCGTCGTAAGTTTCAAAAAGTCATAGAAAAGTACTCTAGGAAACGTATTCAGCAAATCAAAGCCTATTTGCATACTGTTGAAACACTACTAGAAAGTGAAACCAAATATTAAGGAGTACTATTATGACTATTGTAACTGAGATAAATACGCCTAACACCGCTAAGTCTAACGATGTTCCGCAATTTAAAGATGATGCTATTGCTACTGATGCAGTCCGTGAGCTTGTAGCTGATGTGTTTCGTGCGTTGGATATGGCTTATGTCCATAGTTATGCGTTTGACCACTCACCAAATGACCCTCAACGCTTGACCCTTGGTGTTGAGCAATTCGCTGATTTTTTAAAGCTATTTTGTGAAAGAGAGACAGCTACTGATGTGCTGTTAAACGTGTTGAATTGCTTAAGCTATCCTGTGTTAGAAAAGCAAGGGGAAACGCTTGAGTCCAGTTTGTATGAGATAGAGTCGCCTTTGTGGGATGGTTCGTTAACGGTGTTTACGTTGTTTTTTGAGAATGGCAAGTGGTTGACTAATCGTCCTCTGCCTGATGTAGTGACTGCTGAATCTGTGGAGCAGGTAAATGATGAGGTAAAAGAGAGTGATGCGGTAGTCGCTTTTAAAAAAGCTATTGAATCAACGGAGCCTTTTTGTGATGTCTTTATCGGATATGATGTTGCGGGTAGTGACGAGGCGGAATTTGGTTTGCCGTTTGATGATTCGATTAATTATGCGGATGACTCGGTTGATGACGATGAGGAAGAAGGATGTTATCATCCTGCTGATGCCGTTAGTTTGAGTGGCTATCGCTACAGTTCAATGAGTGAGGCGGTGGCATCGGCGGATGCCTTTGAGGAGGAATGTCGTGTATATGCGACGGAAAATAAAGCGTTAAAGGGAGTGATTGATGATTTAACTCGTAAGCTGTATGAGATTGCTCCGAATACCAATATCACTTTTACGGTGAAAGATTTGGCGTTGTCGGATTTGTTTACGGCTGATGTTTAACCCCCCTACCCTACCCATTTTAAAAATTGAAAGCCCCTAACTGCAACGGTTAGGGGCTTTTTAGTCTATAGACTAGGTTGCCATTTAAATTCTATTTGATTATATTTCTTGGCTAAGTGCTGTTGATAATAGTCGAGTACATAACTTGTATCACTTTTTGGTAATATGCCTTTTTCTATCAGTTGTAAAATGGGTGATTGTTGTCCATCCATAAAGTTTATGTGTGCAGATACTCTTAATAATTCTTTGTTTAGGGTGTCTGTGTCTGTTATTACTATATTCTCTAAATTTTTCACTGGATAAACGTCCCTTCCTTCAAATATGCTAGAGGGGTTAGTCTTTATTACATTTTTAAGCTCTGAACAGTCCTTTTGTAATATGGTTAGTTGTTCAGGGTTTATAAATATCAATTCTTCATTTTTGTTTATCTCTTGCATTATGTTGCCTCCTGTTTATTGTTTAGGGCTTGGTTTAGTTGTTGAATTATATGGGTGCTGTCCTGGGGGATAAACTTGCCGTAGTGTTTATGTATCATTTCGGTGTTGCTGTGTCCAAGTTGGTCGGCGAGCCACTCTGCTGATACTGCCCCTGTCGATAGCACTTGACTGGCGTAAGTATGGCGACCATGGTTGGGAGAACGATGGTCAACTTTGGCTTGTTTTAGGTGGCGTTTCCACAACTTGTCAAGGCGTGCATAGTTAAGATGGCTATGCTTGCCTTGTTCGCACCATAAAAAGTGTAAGGTGTGTTGGCTTTCGCTGTTGTGGTCACGCTCGGTAATGGTAACGGTCTGTGGTTTGTTGCCTTGTACTAGCTTTATCTGTGCTTGTAGGGCATTGATGACGATGGGTAGGAGCTGTATTTGTCGTTTGCGACGGCGGTTTTTGGTGGCTCGGTAAACTTTGTTGTAGCCCCTTTGTATGTAAGCTGTGCCTTCTGCCAAGTCTAGGTCTTCGATGGCAAGTGGCAATAGCTCATGACTGGATAAGCCACTCCATAGCATGACTGTCCAGAGGTTTTTTAGCATGGGGTCATTGGTAGGTTCGGCTAGGATTGTGGCGATTTCTTCTTTGGTAAATGGGTTGATGTCGTCGGCATCCTTGGTGCTTAGTTTGATGTACTGGGTGGGGTCGTTGGGGTTTTGCTGGTGTCTTGCCCAGTATTTCCAGATACTCCGCCATAGGCTGATGATGTCTTTGATGGTTTTGGTGCTTAGGTTGGGCTTGAGGGTGTGGTTTACCCATTTTTCGACTTTTTCGGCATTGATTTTGGCGATTTGTTGTTTACTCCAGTAGGGGGTGATGTGGTTTTTAATTTTGCTGGTGTAGGTGTTGTAGGTGCTTTTGGCGACTGTGCCTGTGAGGTTGTCGGTGTATAATGGGATGTAGTGACCAAAGTAAGCTTCAGCTCGCTTGGGGGAGTCTGGAAAGGTGGTATCTCGATCAAAGATGCCCATTTTGATTTGTTGTTCTATCATTTCGCCTATTTTTTTGGCTTGTTCGATACCTGCGGACGTGGGCGGAATGTCTTTGAGGGTTTCTCGGTCTTTTTTGCCGTTGTGCATCCAGATGATGCGGACACAGGTTTTTAGCTTTTCTATGCTTGCCATGGGTCGGTTCTCTTTTGTATGTATTATAATAAAATATTGATTTTAAATGATTATTTTGTTATAATACAGGCTCGGTTTGGTTACTAATGAGTAACTTATGCTTTAACGTAAAAAGTGCTGGTTACACTTTTTCGGTTTCCTATTTGTTGGTTTATGCTAAAAAAACAGTCCTTAGGTAAGGGCTGTTTTTTTTGTCGTTGGTATTTCATTAGGTAACGTAACTTTTCGGTAGAAATGCACTTCGTTATCTTCAGCACTTGTTAGATTACTAAAAAATTCACAGGTGCGATTTGCTATGCTTTGATAGGCTAGTTCCCAATTTAGATATTTTCCATCAAGGTCTTCTGTTTTGTAGTCCCAACCTAAATCAGAAAACCAATTGATACCATTCCACCACGCATGGCTCAAACGCCACATTTTGTGGTAGCTATCCCATCGTGCAACCTCATAAGTTGCTATTTCTGCGGGTGGATTTTTTGCAAATTCAATCCAGCCATTATTTTGTTGCTCATTCATTTTTGCTCCTTAAATTTATGTTTAAACTCTTCGGTAGTTAGCCATTGTTTGGTTTCTGTTTCGTCTTGCTCTTTATAGTAGATGTAGCCCCACTCGCCTTGAATGCCTTTTTTGATTATTTCGCCTTGTGAGTAATTTTTATAATCAATAAGAAACTTATGGTTGCTCATAGGTTGGGCGATTACTGCCCAACCTTGATATTTGTGAGAATATCTTTTGCCGTTCATGACTTAACCTCCTTTATCTGAAGCTGAACTTGCCGTTGGGTTAGGTAGTCAACTTGATTGCTGTCATAGTAGGTGATTTTGTATTTGTCATAGCCTATTGGGGCTTGTGAACGGACATGGTAGCCGTTGGCGATGTTAATGGTCTTGGTCATGGTTATTCTCCTGTGAGTTGTTTTGGATGTCCTAAACATCCACGTTTTGGGTCGAAGTTATCGCAACCTTTCGATTTGATATATTTTTCGCCGTTGTCTAGTGCCTGTTGTAGAAGGTTTTTAACCTCTGATAATGGGATGCTATTGCCTTCATCATCTTCTAAGAAGTTTATTTTTTTTCGTTGGTACTGTTTTAACATTCCCTCTATTGAGGCAGATACATGGAATGTAGTTGGTGTGTCGCTCATGGTTATTCTCCTGTGTTTGGGATTGTGGTTAATAAAGTTTAGGTGATTGGTTGAGCTTGGTTCTGCTCAAATATCCAACAACGGATACTGCGTCCTAGGTGTCGGCTGGCAGTGACTTTGTTGGCTTGGACAAATTTGTATTGTCTGGACTGTTTTAGTGCGTAGGTCATTTCTCCTTGTGGTGGTAGGTCGTAGCCGTGTTCTTTCGCCAGTCGATAGATTTCGGTAATGCTGATGGCGATTAGCTCATTTGGTTTTTTGCTGTGATTGATGTTGCACCTTGGCAATCTCTCTGGTGATAAGACTGTCGGAGGAGCATTCAGCATTTGCAACACGTCAAAAAATTGGATATTGAGTGGATGTTCGCTATCTAGGGTGGTGTCTCGTTCTTTTGCCATGTTATAAATTTCGATTTTGATTTGTTCGCTATACTGGTTTAGCGTTGGCAATACGCTACCTGCTAAGGCATGAAACATCGCTAATAGTTGGGCGTGACAGTGGGCGACTCGGAAGTCTTTGATACCTGCTGATTTTAGCCAAGTCTCTGCCGTCATTTTTTCCTTGTCAAATATCTGTAGATACTGTTTTTCCTTTTTGAGCAGGTCTAATAAAAACCAGCTGATGTCTTCTGATTGTAGCGACTCGATACGTCTAGCGGCGTTTTCGCTGTCTTGGGTTTGTCGCTCTTTGGTAAAGCACATGTGGCAGATACGGCTAAGAATGGCTTTACTGGCGACCACTGGTAAATTTTGGCTAATGATAATCGTCCCCCTGAACGGTGGCTCGTAGGTTTCGTTGCCACTGGTTTTCATCCCTCTTGTGCCGATGGCTCCACCGTCATAGAGGTTTTTTAATTCGTCCCAATCAAATTGGCTATTACGCCCACCGCTTAGGTTTTCACGGTCGGACTCGATAAAGACACAAGGTAAGTTACTCACCTGTGATAAGGCACGCAAGCGACCTGCTCTAGTGGCTTTGTTGGGGTCGATGCCCTCTTGGTTGTTGCTACGTCCTAGTAGTCGCCAAAAAAAGCTAATGAGCGTGGATTTACCTGTGGCTGGTTCGCCGATGATTTCTAAAAATGGGAATGACTTCTGCTGTGTGCGGATCTGCTGGGCAAACAGACTGCCCATAAAACCTGTTAGAGCAATTATCCCTTGCATATTCCAACCTGTAATAATGTCTTGTAGCCAGTTGGCTTGTGGGGCTTTGTCTTTGTCTGCGATGTGGAATACTGGTTGATTCGCCAAGGTTTTGACACTGGTTTTACCCAGCTCATAGTAGTCGTCTTTGTTGATGTCGTAGGTTTTGCCGTCTTTTACCGCTACTTTGTTAAAGATATAGGCTTGGTGTGCCTCGCTGTAGCCAATAAAGTCAATGGTTTCTACGGTATTGATACGGCTGATCATGTTTGCCAATATCTTATTAAGCTGGTGGCTGTCGCCAGTGTAGATGACCCCTGGAGCGATGGATAGTAGGCGTTTTTTAAACTCGCTAGCGGTGGATAGCTGACCACCTGTAAAGGTGTTTTTATACTCTATTGGTTTTTTCAATGGGTCGTATTTTCGCTGGCTTGGCACTCGTAAACGGAAAAAGTACCATGACTCATCGGTGATAAGGTTTTGCTGAAAGTATAATGCCTGCGGTTGGCAGTTCATTAGCTCTTCGACTTCGATGTGTGCGTGGATGATGTCGTCACGCCATAGGGTATAGTTATACTCATAGACTTCGATGGCTTCTTTATAGGCTTTTTTATCTGTTTTGCCCTCTGCATTTTTATAGTTTTCTGCAACTGGTTGCATTGGTCTATCTATAATACTATTGTCATCTTCCATTAGGCGGTTGTAGCCCTCTACATCCACCTTGATCCAGTAGGTGCTATGATTGAAGAACATAAAAAAGCTGGTTTTTTTCCATTTGTTATGAATTAGTAGGGCTCTGTCTTTTGGGGTTTCTGCTGTGAGTAGGTCGCCATAGTAGCGATACAGGTCTATTTTTTCTTTGCTAAAGTGGTCGTTTGAACCTTGCTCATGGAAACGACTGTGCATAGTTTGTTTGTGCAAGTCGTTCCAGTCGGCTTTGCCTGTTGCCCATTCCGTCGTCTGTACCGCTGATACCTGATAGCCTGCTTGCTTGGCTTTGGGCATTAGCTTATGAATGGCGGTGCGACCTGCCCAGTCATTATCAAAGGCTAGGACTAGCTTTGGCTTGTCTGCTTCTAGCTGTGCCATTCGCTCGGTGATTTCTGTGAGCGTTTTGTCTGGGAAGTTGCCACTGGTAAGGGTGGCTATGGCATGAATACCATGTTCGGCAAGTGCCATGGCATCAAATATGCCTTCGACTAGCCATATTTCTTTGACCATGCCTAATACAGCTTGACCGCTATAAGGGTCTAGCTTTGGCGGATACCATGCAAGCCCTGTGTATTCCTTGCCTGATTGGAAGTGACCTTTTTTAACCCCTGGGGCAGGCTCAATAATACGTTCCCAAAAGGTGACGGGTTTATTCTCGTACTTAATATCAAAACGCACGGTTGGGCTAGTGGCTTTGGTCTTGTAATCTTGGTGTAGCTCTTGAGTGTAAGTGTCTTTCCACTTGATACTGGCTAGCTGTCGCCCATTGTCCATATAGGCATTGGCGGTGGCTTTTGGGTCTGTGGGCGTGGGTGGGTGCTTTTTGCTAAATTGGGTAAAAAGCTCTGGGTACAGCTCTTTGATGTGGTTTCTTGCTCCGCAGTTATTATTGCGTGGACAGATAATCACCCATGGATCGTCTGAATCTATCCATGCTTCTTTGTCTTTGTGTTGGCAACTTGGGCAAGTGCCATACATTCTGTTACGGCTACCCTTGCTTTTGAAACCATAGTCTCGCTGTAGGTTAGCGATGACTTCTCGTCTGGTGTCGTCTCTCATAGTGTACATGGTGTTTCTCGGCTCGGTTTGTTGAGTGTTTCGGTTTATTTAGGGTGTATGGCTTTGTCATTGTGCAATGGTTGTTCTAGGGTTTTGATGTATTCTTCTTGGGTGATGAATAACATCTTGCAGTCATCGCTATTGCAGACGTGGGTTAGCTTACGCAAGTAGGCATTGATTGGGTCTGTACGTATTATTTTGGCTTTGGTGTTGCACTCTGGACAAAGCATAAGTTGTTCCTTGGTTGATTAGCTAACCAGTTAGTTAACCAGTTGTTGTAGGCTGATGTTGGTTTGGGTTAATGACTGCTGTAACAGCCATTGGATAAATTCGGATACGGTCATACCGTGTTGGTCGGCACGGATTTTAAGCAGTTGTTGTTCTGCTGGGCTTGGGTAAATGGTAATGTCGGTCATTTTGGCTTCCTTTTTTGTGTGTGTGGTTAATATGAGTTAATCAGCGGTTGGGAATCTATGCTGAATGCTAGTGACAAGCCAGTCGTATTTATCGCCATACATGAGGATGTCGGCAATGGCTTTTGGTTGGTCTTCTAGTGGTATATGACGTTCGATAAGACCGCAGTAACGGCGGATAAAGGCTTTGCTTGTTTTGCCGTGTTGAAAGCACTGTAAAAAAACGGCTTTGTGTTGGTGGCTGATGGGTTGCTCAATGGCAAAACAACGCTCGTCTGCTGTGTCAAAAACTAGGTTATTATCGGCGTGGACTCTCATGGTTTGGTTTCCTTTTCGGTTGGTTAGATTTAGTTAAGCAACTTGCTGGGTTGCAAAGAAGTTATTGATAGGTAGCTCGACTTTGTTTTGAGCAGGTAATATCATGGCGATGGGTTGGTCGTTAAACATCAATTCATTAAGCTTGGTCATGGCAAGCTGGCGAATGATTTTTGATGGTTCTAGCCCTGCAAGCTCGGCATGAGCTTGGATGACTTGGTGTTCGTAGTGGTCAAGGCTGATTTTGAAAAAGTTATCTCTTACTTTTTTGCTGTTTGGGTTCATGTTGGTTTCCTTTTGGTTGATGGTTATTTAATAGTGATTAACAGTATTCAGGAATACAGTAGGGTCGATATAATGTAGTCACATTCCAGCGTATCTCTGGAACTCGGATAGAAAGCTTTGGGCAGATCTCGATATTGTCTTTTTTAGCGTTGTCTAGCATCTGTAGGATGATGTCATTTTTTGTAAAACCGTTTGGTTTTGAGGTGCCGATTCTATCTTGATAATAGAAAAGTCCGTCTGGGTTATCTTCTACCATGGTTATCTCGTGTTGACCGGTGAAACCGATTGTTACAACGTGTGATGTGACGTTTTTAATATTTGAACTAACAAAATAGGTTTCGCTAGGATGGTCTGAACAAGTGTGCTTATAAAGTTTTAGCTGGGCAATCTCTGGGCTGATTTGATAGCCATCTGCTGATTTGGTTAGAAAGCCATCATCAACTAGGTCACCTAGAATGCGAGAAACTTCATTAAAGCTAGCTGAAAAGGCTCTTTGCAGTTGCATTGATGATACTGTGCCTTGTTGCATGATGTGCCAACGAATATTTTGGTAGGTTGCTTTCATGGTTTGGTTTCCTTGTGGTTGGTTTGTGTTGATTAAGCTTGGTCTTTACTAAGCTCTGTACCTGCTAGATAACGCTTGCGAGCGACAAAGCTCATGGTGCGTTCTTGCTCGTGGGCGACTTCTCTTAACTCGTCATGTTCTTCTTGAGTAAGACGAATCGGAAAAGCAATGAGCTTTTGCTTGGTTGATTTGATACGACTTTTGCGGGTGGGTGATTTTGTACTCATTTAATGGTATCCTATGTTGATAAAGTAACAGTTAATAGCATTGTGTTTCACAATAATGACCATTATAGGTTATTTTTGTGAATTTGCAAGCATTTTTGGTCATTTTTGTAAATTATTTTTGGTGTTTATTTATGCTAGAGTCTGGTAATAGATTATTAAGTGAAAGAGAGCGATTGAGATTCTCAGCAACAGATGTTTATTCTGAGTTAGAAATTCATAAAAATACTTATCGAAATTATGAAATGGGTAATAGAGACATTCCTAGCTCATTGCTGGAAAAGTTGTGGCATATGGGCTTTGATATACAATATATTGTCACTGGGGAATATTCAGAAAATAGCGGTGCATTGCCCTCTATGGAAGAGGTCAATAAAAAGTATGGCTATGAGCCACCGACAACCGATATTACCTCTGCCATAAAAAGCAATCGCCGATTAGTCGAGCTAAAAGAATCAAGTAATTTGGATAACCCAGCAGACCAACTATTAGTCTGTATGTACCACGCGGAAGAAACCCTAATACAAGCGGGTGCGGTGGCAGATAAAGATTATAGCTATGTTGATTTGGCTAACATGGCGGTGGCTATGGTTGAGCAAGTGTTTCCTAAGCGAACTGGTAATAATGAAAAGGCGGATGATTGAGACCTGTCCGATCATTGGTCGTTTGGCTACTTTTATATTTATCCTCTGTTATGTTTACCCACTGTCATACAGTGGGTTTGTCATTTGATGTTATTGTGCTATGATTCATCTTGAGTATTGCTTGGTTATTATTGTGTTATGACCAAACAAGTCTTGTCTCTTCAATCTCGTTATTAAGGAGTGTATTATGAAAATTGGATCTAAGATTGCATCTATGATGGATAGCTATTGTCAATTTATTGAGTATGGTACTCGTGGGTGGGTGCTGTACTTTTGCGTGGTAGCGGTCAATATGGCCATGATATATTTGGTGCCTACATTGACTAGCTTGTGGGCTGGGTTGATGTTTTTATCTTTGTTTGTGATGGTGTTTATCTGGGGGCATGATTTTGCTACTGGGCATGTGCCAGTTTGGTTTTATGAACCTCGCCGTTGGCTGGCAAAACGTCGTAAGCGTGACTAATGATTACTCTGTGGCTATAAAAAAACCACCCTTTTATTGAAGGTGGTTACATAAAATTACAATATAAGTAAACAAAAATGTTGACTCAATCAACATTTTTGTTTATAATGTCACCCATATTAACAATATGGAGGAAACGTAAAACATAATAGTATAGTAATAACACATCCAGCACGAGGTTTTTATGAAACAACGCGACTTGAAAAAACTGTTGAAGAACAATGGTGCTACTTTTGAAAAACCTTCCAAAGGTAATAAGAAGACCAAAAGTAAAAAGAAGAAGAAACAAAAACACCAAAAAGTTTACTGCAATGGTAAACAGACGGTAATCCCAAATCATAGAGAGATTAGCGACATTTTGGTGAAAATAATTCTAAAACAGTTAGATATCAATACCTAAAAGGGAGGGGGTGTCCGCCCCCAACCTGATTTAATACACTTACTATTATAGACTATGTTTATTCACCATGCAAATTAAATACTTTAAAAGCCTAACCCATTTGTAAAGTATGCCTACTTTGTCAACTAGAGTAGATTTTTAACAGCACCACTCTAATTATAGTTGATTATTATCAAGAAATTAAATAAGGAATCATACCATGAAATATCCAGCGACGTTAACCCCGATGGGCAATGGCGGCTTTGTGGTAACTTTTCGTGATATACCTGAAGCAAATACCCAAGGAAAAAACCGTAAAAAAGCTCTAGAGATGGCAAAAGATGCACTGCTTACCTCTATGGAATTTTATTTTGAAGACAATCGTAAAGTCCCTATGCCTAGTGAACCAGAAGACGACGAGGTTCTAGTAGAACTTCCACTCAGTGCGTGGTCTAAAGTTCTACTACTGAATGCACTTGTTGACACTCATACATCTCGCTCTGAATTAGCAGATAAAATGGGATTGAAACGTCAACAAGTAACCCGTATTGTGGATCTGGAGCACACCACCAAACTTGATACTATTAACCACGCATTTAAAGCCATGGGTAAAGAATTAAGTGTTACTGTAGCATAATCCCCCCCACTCTACATTATTAAATGTTATCAAAACAATTGAAACCTATTCTTTAAATTAAGGGTGGGTTTTTTATATTTTTTCTATCTCTCCAGATTCACAAAGTATTTGGGTTTGGTAGCCAGTACCTGATAAGGTATGCCGACATTCTATCACCCGCCAGTTGTGCTTATCAATATAAGGACGAAAGCCTGTCACCTTAACTGCCTGCCCTGCAATGATGTCTGGTCTTGCTTTGGCTAAGGTTAACTCAAACTCGGCACTGTGCCGTTTTTTATTTTTGTCGGTTGATTTGGCAATGGCGACGGCTTGTGCTTTGTTTTTGGCGGATTTGGTCAAGATATGACTTTTGCCATTGGGTAATTTGTCTGCTGGGTGTGGTTTGCCATTGGTGACTATAATGTGTTTGGTTTTGCCTGCTTTTTTGTCATGATAGCTGGCAGTGGTCGATTTATAGTCAATGGTACGGTCGGCTCGTTTGTAACGGTGCTGGTCACCTGATTGACGGCTAATATTAGCACTGGGTATGGTAGTGCCTGCTGTACTTTTGCCGTTGGCTATTGGTTTGATAATCAATCGTTCTGATTTGATGGTGTAGAGTTGGTCATATTGCTGGCATAGCCTTGAGAGTAGGTTGATGTCGCTTTCTCGGTGTTGGTCTATATGACTAATGGCTATCTTGGCACTGTTTTTATCGATTGCTAGGGTGAGGTTGTGCCGTTTTGCTACGCTTTGAGCAATATCACCTAAGGTGCTTTTATGGTAGCTTTTGCTACGTTTGGTCTTTAGGGATGATTTAAAGTTAGCAGATTTGGCACGTATGTTCATCTGATCAGGTGTGCCACTGTGTTCGGCTTCATCAATGATAAAGCTCCCTTTGTCAATCAGTTCACCTGTATCTGGCATGGCTAACCATAGACGGATTTGGTTGCCTTTGCTCGGTAGTGGTAGTTTGCCGTCATGGTCTGATAAGGTTAGGCTAAGCTCGTCGGTTTCTTTTGCTGACTTGTCGGTGACGGACAGGCTAATGAGTCGTTGTTTTACCTCTGTGGTGCGGTCAATGCCTTGGATGGTGAGTTGAAATAGAGTCATGATAATCCTTGTTGGTTGAGAATCGCTACTTGCTCTCTGTCGCTGTCATCTGCGAGCTTTAATGATAAATCAAAGTCTATTTTGCGTGCTGTGCCATCGGTTAAAAAGTGCGTTTGAGTTTCGCTGATACTGGTAATGTGTACCATGCCATAGTAGTAGCCGTTGCCGTTCATCAGTGCATAGGCTTTGCCAGTGCTTGCCATGTCTCGCAGTTTATCAAGTGATAAAATACCATCTGTAAGCTCTGGATACAGTGTGCCTGATAACCCTATCTCATCATTGCCCTGCCCTATGTATTGCATGTGGGGGCGTGTGCCAACGGCATTACCTGTACCGTATCGATAGCTACTCTTACGGTCGAGACTGTCAAAAGCTGTGTTATTGGTTTCAAAGACAAAGAGTCCGAGTGTTGCTAGCATATTGTTTCCTTTGTTTAATGACCCCTCCTAGCCTCCCCTTATCAGGGGAGGATTAAAGGCTAATCAATATCCCATAGTTGGCTACGGCGTCTAGAATGAGCCATGCTTGTTTTATTGGCAAGCACTCGTTCGACTTCTCTGGCGACAGCTTGTGGGTCGGTTGCTCCATTGATGTTGATGGTGATTGCACCACCCATTGCCCCTGTGCCACCGCCACCAGTTAGAATGCTTTTGCGTGTGTCTATACGTCCTGATAGTCCACTGCCTATGGATAAAGGGGCAGTGGCTTTTATCTGCCCTGTGAGTGTCTTGGTGGCGTTGATGGGCAGTTTGGCATTGCCGATGATACCCCCTGCTAGACCTTGCATCATATAGCCACCATAGCTGTCAAAAACACGGCTGGGGCTATGGATGTCCATGCCTCTAACGCCTGTGAATGCTCCTTTGATACGACCGACAATGTTTTTGATGGCACCTATGACGGCTTGAGCTTTGGCTAATATCCCTTGTTTGAGTCCATCTAGGATATTTGCTCCGTATTGGCGAAATTTTGCACTCAATCCAGAAAAGTACGACCAGACAGCGGCAAAGGCACGAATAAATAAGGCAAGGGGACTAAATGCTATGATGATGCCAATTAAGGCTTGAATACCACCACTAAATTTGATGCCTAGTCCTGACCAGAGTTGGTTTGCAAAGTTGATTACCCCCTGTTTTAATGCTTGCCATTTTGCTGTTACCCAATTTGCAAACTGGTTTAGACCTGCCGTAATTGAATTCCATAGTCCTAAAAAGAATTCTTTTATTGGGCCCCAATTTTGATAGATTAAAAAGGCAGCAGTTGCTAATAGCCCAATAGCCAAAAATATTGGATTCACCGACATTGATAACCCTAATGCAGTAAAAGCAGTTCTTAACATGGCGATAGGACCCAATATCGAAAGCATAGCAGTAGCTAAGATAGCTAACCCTCCTCCTACTAAAGTAACCAATGCTATAATTTTCATTAAAAAACCAGCTAACTCTGGATTCTCTTTTGCCCATGCTCCTAGTTTTGTTGATAAATCTGTTATAAAGCCTACTAGATTTTTTAATTCTGGAGCTAATGCTTCACCAAAAGATACCATTGCACTTGTGAATGTACCCTTAGCGGCGTCCCATAAGTTAGTTAACGTACCTAATTGAGCATTGACCCTTTGTTGTAGATTCGCCTGTTTTTCCATCTTGGCGATGGTTTCTTCATAACCTGTTTTCCCTTTATCGATTATTAAGTTAAGGGCTTGTATGGTTTCACTATCATTACCAAATGCTCCTGCCAATAGATTGTTACGAACCTCGGTTGATAATGGCTTTAATTTTTCTAACTGAATAAACATATTATCAATGCCACCAAATTCACCACTGCCGTTAGTGAAGTCTAAATTTATGCCAGTGCCTTTGGTTGCTTTTGTGAGTTTTTTCGTATCAAGCATGGATTTAAAAATTTTACTGTAAGCATTACCAGCAGATTCGCCAGACATAGACGCTTGATCTGCCATAACCAATAGAGGGGCTAGTGCTTTTGCTCCTTTCAAACCCTCCATTCTTACAGTTTTCATCCCTGCTGACAGCTTACTAAATCCTGACAGCATATTTGTACTATCCATACCTAGATAATAAGATTTTTGAATAACGTCCATCAGTTCTAGCATATCATTAGCAGATGTTTTGGTTGCATCTTGCATTTTTGCAGCGAACTCAGCGGACTGATCAAACGGCATTTTCATAACCACGGCTAGGTTAGCTGAGGCTTCACCTACACCGCCCAATATTTTTTCTGCACTAATACCTTGCTGTATAAGCTTTTGCATCATTAAACTAAAATCAGACGTTGAGCCTGGCAAGGAGGTTCCTAGTCGTTCTGCTAACGCATTAATTTGTTCATATTGTTTTGATACTTGCCCTGTAGAATCCATCATAGATACTTTTAAACTGGTAGCAGCAGATTCTGCTTCAGCAAATGCACCAATAGGTGCACTCATGACAGCAACACCACCCAATGCTGTGGTTGCTCCAGAATTCCTAGCAGACTGCCAACGACTTTTTTGTTTACTCCATTGTGACTGAAGATGTCGTACCTTTGTTAGTCTTTTTCGGTGCTCGGCAAGTTGTTTATTGGATTTTTCAATACTTTTGGCTAATGTTTCTTCATGTTTAGATAGATTGGCAGTGCTAATACCTACTTCATTAAGTTTCTTTTTTGTGGTTGCTAGTCGTATATTTTGATTGGTTAATCTGCTTTCTATTTTTTCAAAATTTCGTTGTGCAGATTCAAATTGTTTCGTTAATGTCTGACTAGGCTTAACTGCTTGAGCCATCTTTTTTGATAGCATATCTAGCCGTTGTTGGGCTTCTTTATATTTTTCAGATGTTTCTGAAACTTGCTTTGATTGTTTTTTGAAACTATCAATGAGTCTTTGATGTCCGACAATCTCTTTAGCACTTTGCCCCATCACATCAAACTGACGTGACAACCTATCCGCTTGCGAAGCAATACCACGCATGGGGGCGGTCATCTTATCAATGAGTTCAATGGTTGCTTTTAAGGATAGGTTTGCCATGTGTTACCTTGTCGTTTTATCTTATTTTAGTCATCTGGGTTGTTACGTCGTCTGGCTCTTTCACGCCAGTCTGCCAGTTCCTCAATTGACATCTGATACATATCTTGAGGTCTCCAGCCAAAGACTAAGGCAATATCTGCCATACAGTCTTCGACTCGGTTGGGTATGTAGCGGTTGTCTTCTATTCGTCCGCTGTGGTTGACATCGCTGCGAACTTGGCTTTGGTAAAAAAACTGGCAATACTCATACCTAAGTCCATGATGTCTGCACCATCCATTTGAGCAAAGTCATTGCCATTGATAACAGGTTCACTGATACGAGGTAGTATGTGCTTGATGGCATCGGTCTTGGCAGTTGCCAAGTCCATCATTGATACGCCTAACAAAGCATTACCCAATGGACGGCACAAGGTGACTTCTTTGATTTCACTTTTACCACGCATGATAGGGCATCCAAGTTCGATGGTGACAGTTTCTTGGTTGGTTTGAGTGGTGATGTCTGACATGATCATATCCTTAATTTAGTTTGATGATTAAATGGTTAAATGATTAAATGGCTAGGTAATTAGCCTAGCCTGTTGGTTGATGTTTTTACCTGATTTATTGGTTATGGATTGCCAAATAGTCCGATGGCTTCTCGAATCTCTTTGAGACGGTCTTCACCGTTCACCACGCACTTCATATTGAGCACATCGATTTCCATGAGATCGACACCGTTTGATGATAGCTTGTAATAGCTAAGGGCATATTTAAATGACTCTTCGGTATCATCACCTAATTTTGCACTGCCAGGGTCTATCTCTTCTAATCGTCCCAAGCAGTAGATGTCAACGGCTTGTACTTCACAGGTATCATCGGCTTGGTATGCCCCGCTAAAACTAAGCGGTACAGCTGATACACCTGGCTTGGCAAAATCACGGTATAAATCCGCCTCATGTCCACCACATTTGATGGTCATTTCCATTGGTTCTTGACCTAAATCAACCTTAACTGTACCGTCCATACCACCTGCTCGGTAGTCTTCTAGCACTCGGGTAAGCTTAGGGAGCTCTACTTCTGGAATTTGCCCTAGGTAGCGTTTTTGCGTACCAAAGCCCTTATAAAATGAAAAGTTTTTTAACTTACGAGGTAGCATGATTTGCTCCTATTGTTGATGTTATAAATTCATTAATGTCTTGGCTATCATTGATAAACCTTGAGCGATTGATAATCTAAATTATCAACCGCCAAGGAGTTACGCCGCTTGACGGATTAGGTCGGCAAAATCAAGTAAATAGCTGTCTGTTAATTGTTGGTTAAGGTTCAGCGACTCAAGCGTGGGTACTGGGGTATAATCATAGTCAATGTATAACTTGCCCTGCATCAACAGCTCTTTGCTGTTTAATTCAGTGTTATACCAGCATTTAGCTCCGATTAACTGACCGAATGAACCCATCTCTGCAAGTTTTTTATTAATCGCTCGGATGATGTCTTTAGCCAATGTGGGGTTCAGCGGTTGGTCAATAAATTGAAAACTGCCTTCATTGATACTACGTCGCATAAATTGTGCAGTACGCACAACGGGTTCAAATCGATAGTCTTCAACATCTGAACAGGTATGATTACCATAAAAACGGATACCATCATGATTAATCATGGAGGTAACATTGTGCGAGTTAAGATAACCAACATCAGTATCTGAATCATTTAAATCCCAAGAACGAGGATATTTGATACCTTCAGCGATGGTGATTGGCACGTTTGATAATGACTTAACAAAACCCAACGGATGAGTTTTGTCAATCTTTGCTCGTAAGGCTAATGCCATAGCAATGGTTGGTTGGGTTGGGTATTGGGTTGTCATGGATTTTTCCTTTTAATTATCTATCTTTGCTCATGTTACTTAACTATGTTTCTGCTAAGTAAATGTAAGTTATGTTGCGATATAACTAATGCCGTTTTTCTGGTTTTGGAAACAACCTTTACACTTAAACATAAGACCATCGTTATTAGCTTCCATTACTGAAAAACCATCCATTTCTAATTGATTGTCCTTTTTGTTTGCAAACTGTTGTAATACTTCAAAACAATCATTAGCATCGTCTTCATTTTTGGTAAATGTTAGAATTGTCTCGCTATTATGTATCACAAAAGTTGCTCCAAGCTTAGCTTTTTTTGCTTTGAAATAAAGTGCATTAAAGTATGTATTGGCATCTATATCACCATCGTCAAAACCAACAAACTTTTGTACATCGCCATCTATCAAGACTTTTCCGATGAAAAAGTTACTAGACGGTATTGTTACCAGTGTGTTTGATGCGTCTAACTCAAGAAAAAGGCACTTTAGCACTGCTCTTAGTTTGTCTTTATCATCAGTTGCATCTGTTTCACAGCTGACCGTGTGTAGCTCATTAGAATCAACCTCAGCAATGCCGTTGACAGCTATTTTGAAACTAAGCGAAATTGTGTTACTCATAATATTCTCCAAGATTTGATGTTAAATAAATAAGTCAATTAACGAATTAAACGATAGCCTTAAATAACAATATAGCTAATACCGTTCTTGCCCCCGTTACTAGGGGTATCTACTTTCCCTCAGGCTTACCAAAGCCCCCTTCGACCATCATCAATTCTCGATTTGCAAATGAATTGCGATAGTTAACAATCTCTGTTTTGTCAGTGAGTAGGTTGCCCTGATCATCACGAGGGCTAAAGTACACCATACCCAATCGTCGGTCTGCAATAACTGCCATTTTGCGCACCATGGCTGGAGTGTCAATTTCAGGAGCTCCAATAATACAAGGTTGCTCACCAAAGCGACTACCAGTGGTCAACAGTTCATCCAGTGCATCGACATTATCTTTATCCGATAAACGTAGTACTATGACCTTTGTTGGTTGAATATCTTTGATAACTTTAAGGCATTTCTGCAATAAGCTATCATCACCAGCGTTATCAATGTCTTGCTTGGTGATACCTGTTAACAACACAGGCGTATCTACTGGGTAATGCTCATCATCAGCATTGTCACTGATACTAATGAGGGCGATTGTACTCATACCGACAGACTTAATAATCGGCGTGATATCCGATGTCTCTGTGAATGTTGTACCATGATGGTAAGTTGTTGTAGCCATGATTTTTCCTTATGTTGGAAGTTAATTTGTATGCGATTAATAACCTATAGCGAACCAATAAAATCCTCGCAAATCAGTTCCTTCATCGCCATTGCCATATACTTGCAGAGTGAGGTTTGCTTGAGTTCTTGTGAATGATTCTATCAACATGCCACCATCACCATATCTTGATCCAGCATCTGCTATTTTTCGGGTAGTTTGCAAGTTCAAACAAGCAGTCTTAAAAGGTTGAGGGAATGTCAACTTATGGGAAATAGATTGGCGATTTGGTGATTGGTCAAAATCGACCACACCCCATTGCATCATCATGCCATTAGGAAGTTTTGTATAGCCGTTTGTCTCTTTAGAGCATTGAAAACTTTCATGAATGCCTTCTATCTGCTTCTTTAAATAGAGTGCATTTTCCGCAAGTTGCCTTGGTGCTTGATTCATATTGCCATCTGCACCGCCCATCATATATTCATTTTTATCGATTAGATTAATAGCATCATGCCACTTAGCCTTTAATTTTTGTAAAACGCTCATAATATTTACCTTGCTTTAAATTAAATCGTTTTTGTTTTGCCGTCCGCCTTGACCGTGCCATCATAACGTGGGTAATCAAAATCAGGGTCGTAACGTTCCCAACAATGTTTGGCATAACCATGATATTGAGTGGGTGGATGGCTGGTTGTTACTGTGCCATCATTGCCGACGTGGAGCATTGGCAGATAAATGTTACTGCTAGACTCATCCACAGCCACCAAATGGACACCTTCGAGCTTTCGCCAATGGGTTTCATAACCAAATAACTTATCCATGCCAACTTTTGGATTTTGGTCAATATGAGACCAATAGGGATAGCCGATAGGAAACAGTAATTCAGCTAATAATTGATGGCTTTTGGTCATTTCATCTCGGATGGTTTTACTTACCCACTCTTTACTAGCCACAGCGGTCGTACCATCAGATTCGATGATAATGGTTGCTAAGTTACTGGCTTTAATTTCAAAGATTAACTCCATGTCACCGCCTGCACCTTCTGTCAAGCTCGGACGATAACCGCCATGAAAATTTCCCAAGTAAACTATCTTACCAGTGCTATCGGTAATGCCAACCTCATGCAGATTAAAACCGCCAACTTGAGTGGGTATTAAACAACTAACCTCTGCGGTGTCATCATTAATAACTTTGACAGTTGATATGGGTAATTGAGCTGTCTGATTAACAAGACTGGTTTCTGCTAATCTTGAATCTGGCAGATATGGCTGATGGTTGGCATCACCAAGCACGACATGGGTAAGCTCAAGCTGTTGGTTGGCTTGAGCCTTTGCCATACACTTTCGACCGTAGTCAGTTAGTAGTACATAGTAATTTGCCATGTGAAGTCCTTATTATGTTGGTATCTCTTCAGGTGGCTCATTTTCATTCGGTAATTCTGTGTTCTCGCTATCCGCTTGTTCAGCGTCTTTACCCCATTTCACAGGCAATGGTTGTGGCTTTGGGTACTCATCATCGTGTTTGTCAGCTGGCGTTTTTAAAGGGGTTGGTTTCGTCATAATAGTTCCTTACTTTGGGTTGAGGTCGAATAAACAATACTTTGTATAAAAAATATTAAGATTTCATTCTTAAATAAACTTTTTCACCAGTTCGAGTGATACCACCTAACCAATGTTGATTGATGTGAACAACTTGAGCTTCTATGCTATACAAGTCCCTTGCTGATTTAACACTATTCAGCGTTGTATAAATCGCTTGTTGCTGTTGTACACTAATACGCCCACTGGTTATCTTTATGGTAAAGGTATAGGGCTGACCTTTCGGATGTAACGCATGCCATGGTGTTATCTCGTAACCCAAAGCTAAGTATTCCATACCTTTGACAAGAGCAGACTTAGTGCCACGGCTCGTATTGAATGAACGAGATTCTTTGATAACCTTTCGTTTATCACTTTCAGACCACTCACTACGCCAAAACTCCACTCGACGTGACCAAGCAAGCCATGGTAAAAAAGGAACTGGACAACTATCAGGGTCTATCAAGCTATCAAAAGTAACTGGTAAATTATCTACACGAACACTCAACTTATCTATTTGCTGTTCTAACTTGCTACTATTTTTAGGTAACAAGGCATTAAACGTATTGCGACTAGACATCTCGATACTCCACAGCACTGATAGTGACATTGGTACAGTTGGCATATTTACCTGCTGGCAAACTAATATCAGTAGTAGGCGATATTAGGTTGACTCTTTGTACCCCTGCTTGGTGTAGAGCATGGTGCAAGCCAGATATGGTCACGTCATAGCCTAGATAGCGTACTTGCTCAATGTAGTCATCCAATTGCTGTTTGGCAGTTTTTAGTACCACTTCTTTATCGGGACCTGGATAAAGCGTTAATTCTGCTTGTACTTGCCAGTCCATGGGCTGACCAGAAGCAATACGCACATCATCGGTAAATGGTCGCCTATCATCTGTATCTACTGCCAATCGTACTTTCTCTTTTAGCTCTTGACTGGCAACGGCTTGACTATGGCTCTGTACATAGACAGTCACCCGTCCAGGGCTGGCAGTCACAATATTGACATCTCTCACATCACCGTCTGCACCTAATGCCCAAAATAGATAAGCCCCACGGCTACCAGCAGAAGCTCGCTCTGGTTCTAACTGAATACGGCGACGAAGAGCAGTATCAGATTCCATAACGTCTGGAATGGGTGGTACTTTGTTTGGTTCACCTTTTTTTACTAACAATCTGGTTAAACCGACCGCACTGGCAAGATGTTCCAAAGTTGTGCCTGTTGCATAGGCTAATAACATCCCTTTTGCGGTATGATTAATATCGTTATTTTTAAGCAGTAATCGATAAGCAAATAGCTGTAACAACTTGAGTAAAGGTTCGCTTTCAAGGTCTAGGGCATCTGCAAGTTGTGGATCTTCTTTTACTAACTCATCTTTTAGTTCTGCCAGTTCTGATTCAAAATCGAGTGGCTGTAAAATATCTGGAACTGGTAAATCAGCCAAATCAATACGATTCACAATGCACCCCCCAATGATAAAGACATTTCAGCGGTTTTTTTACTCAGCACGTGCTGATACTCTATCCATAAATCAAACTTGCCTTGCAAGAATTGACTATGGTCATTATTAAGAGCTCGCAACTCGATACGAATTGGGATGATTCTTTTTTCCCACCGCATAATGGCATGGACGATGGCAGATTTTAATTTCATAATAAAAGCAAAATTAACTGGTTCATCGATTAAAAACGGTATTAGCGAGCCATATTCACGCCTCATAACACGGCTACCAATGGGGGTTGTTAATATGTCATTGATACTTTGGATAATGTGTTCATCTTTGTCGATGACAGTACCATTAACTCTATTCATACCTTTTAGATTTGTCATTTGCTTAGCCACTAACACCCCCTGTGACACCTGTTCCTGTCTGTACGCCAAAATGGCCATGTAACAAATAAGGCTTACCATTGATAACAAATTGACCATCTTGCTTATTTTCATTGCTAACTAAACTGTAGGTTTGGCAGTTAATGGCATAGTTATCACACTCAAATAACACATCATCGGCAGAAACTTGTAGCTCATTGGTGACCAGTGTTGTTTTACTTTCATCTGGCAAATCAATGCGTAAATCATGACTATCATGGTTATAAGAAAACACTGCTCCATCTTTGCAATGCACTTCCAGAGTATGTGGATTGTTAGAGGGCTGTGGTTGCTTGTAATAGTCAAATGAACCAGTAACAAAAGCAGTATCTAATTCCCCTGTTTCACTGATAACAGCGACTTGTTCTCCTTCACAGGGCGGATTCCATACTTTAACGGCACCCATACGCACACTGGTAAATGGTAGCCAATCGGTTACTAGCTCTTCTATCTGTACACGACAAAGAGCATTCTCATAATCAACATAGCGGACAATACCATGGTTAACAAAGCCATTCAGGGTACGTTGTAGTTCTTGATTTTGCATTGATTACCACCAGCGAACTGCCATGATTATCACATCCAGTTTCCATAATAAGATAGGAATAGACGTAACCAACAAGAGGGCGATGGTCGTTTGCCACAAACCATAATTTTTTACACAATATTCCATGACTTTTACCACCACTTGATAGCAGTAATATAGCTTGGTAACTTAATTAAAATGATAGCAATAAATACAACCTTGGCTACTGTCCATAATAATTTGTTGATTTTTTCAGGTGTTACATTTTTAATCTCAATCATAATAAAACCTAGAAATTTAAATAAAAATTTGTTATCATTTTTCATAAGATTTAATCCTTGTCGGTTAAGGGTTAAGTTAGAAACCCTCATCTGTTACCAGCAGTTGGGGGTTTTGTTTATGGGAGTAACAATAGCGAATTGAGCAAGAAAAAACACAAATAAAAAGGCGTAGAAACGATGGTTTCTACGCCTTTTTTTACTGTGGCTTTAATCAGTGGAACTCACTTATCCAGCGGTAGATGGCTCAAACAGATAAGAATAACTAAAATCAGCAATATTAAAGGTGATATTCGCATCTGGATTGGTTTCAAATAGCTTACGAGACAACTCATCAACCAATGCTTTTAAGGCACAGATTTGTTTGTCTTTGTTTAGGCAGGCTTCTTCATAGTAGGCTTCCATGCCCTCAAGGTCACGAGGGGCAGAGAACTGTTGCTCAAGATGGTCAAGTGTCTTGTCCATGTGGTGGATGTGGTTGGCAAGGGGATGGTTAGCATTGACGGCACGGTCGTAGTTGTCGCTGTTGTCTTTGATAGCTTGAGATAAGGCTTGCATATCGACAGCTTGTGGATGTGCGTTCATAATGGTTTTTCCTTTGTAAGGGTGATAAAACCATCACTATATTAGCTTCTAATCTAATAGGGTGATGGACTGAACAGAGTTAGAAGTCCCGTCTACAAAGGAAAACGGTGAGCCGAAGCTCCACCATCCAGTCCACCATATTGCAAGGTGTAAAAATACCGTGCGTTGTATTTGCACATTTTACGCCAGCGTAGGGTGAAACGACAGACATAAAAAAACCACTTTATAGTTACTACAATAAGCAACATCTGCGGTCATGTCTGACCTTTGTATATAGAACAGGCTTCTAACCCTGACCTAAAGATTTTGCTTTAGGATTTACTAAAGTGTAGCATTGTGTTACACTTTGAGTCAAGTATTAATTTGCCAAAGGATAATATATGAAAAGTTTGATTGGATTAGTCTCTATGTCTTTATTATTGGTTGCATGTAGTTCAGGAACAACTGAAGCACCTGCTGAATCGCAACGTCCCAATAACGAGATATTAATTACAAAAGACACTTATAACGGTAAATGGGCATTGGACACTGATAAGATGATTATTGGCTGTGTTGATGAAGCTGTTTATTGCAAGGTAGGAGACGTTACATATTCCCTTACAGGTTTTAGTCAAGCTTATTCCAAAAATAAAGGGCTTAACTGGCTTCCACTTACACCAGAGTCTGACATTTGGCTACCAAACCCTGAAATTAAAGGTGCAAAGATTGATATAGGAGATATTATTCAGACTGGTAAGGATATTTGTCAACAAAAGCCATAAGGTACTCTTATTATTGAATTGTTTGCTTTCCTGTACTAATCATAATCCTTTGTTAAATAATCTTGCAAAATCTCCAACACTATCTGTTCATCATCTTTATTAATTCCGACTAAAGTACGTTCTGGATAAGGGTATTTTTTGCTATGTGGTCGCACTTCAGATAACTCACCAAACTGATGGACTTTAGCAATGCGACTGGCAGAGCCAGTAAATCCAAATTGTGCCTCGCTGTCTGTGCCTTTGGTTCTGAAGAACCTTAAAGCAGTTATTTCACGAAACATAGGGTCATTTTCACTTTTTAAAGGTCTGATAAAATCATTGCCATCGGCATCGGTCTGGTCTTGTGTACGTTTGCGGTTTTCGCTACGCATTTTTTGAGCAAGACGGCGGTTAACCTTTCGCCGTTGTTTTGGCTCTAATTGTCTAGCAATGGCATTCACCCACTCGGGTAATCCTGATAATTGATGATTGCTCATGGTTTAATCTCACAATGATTAACCAATATCTCACCGCTATCATCAACCTTGACCACCACAGATTCTGCAAGCTTTACAGTAAACACAACCGTTGTCGAACCATTGCTCAATACATAACTTTCAAATTTAATCGGAGGGTCTTTAGAGTCAAAGGGATCTTGATTATCAGAATACCATTGAAGCAGTGGTATCATCATAGCATCGGCATCCAAATGCTCTGGATACTCATCAATTTCTACCACTGCGGTATATTGTTGACGATGTGACAATGAGCCATGAGACCAGATCAATGAACCTTTTTCCACACTGATTATTAGACGGTCTGGGTTACTCTGAAAATGAGCTATGTTAGTCACCAGATGACTACGCAAGCTGTTTATTAACTTCATGGCCTAATCTCATTTGATGTTAAAAAAAATTAAGTTGTTAAGTTTACATCTGTATGACAAGCACAAGGGCAATCACTAGGACAAACAGGTCTAATTGTTACAGAGCTACCATCCACCAAGATTGGCGTATTATCGGTTGTGGCTACTGGTGTTGTCGGTTCTGACGTTGTAGGTGCTGTTGGCAACGCAGTCACTGGTGGCTTAACATCGTTAACGCCCTGTGCACGCCAGTCTTTTTCTGCCTGTCTCATTCTGATGTCATACTTGTTTTTAGCATACGCTTTACCATTATATGAGCGTGCAAACAACTGCCAATCCTTGCTACGGATGGCATTCAGTAAATTTGTATTGTTTTTAATAAACTTAACAAAGGCATCTAGCTGATTAGCTTCACTTTCTGACATCTTTAGCACAAAATCAACAACACTCTTATAGCCCAATGACTGCCAATGATAGCCCATAATCTGAAACATACCCCAACTGGCAGATTCTAATGCTAGATTTTTATGTATTAGCAATCTAGCTTTGCCCAAACGGTCATGTTCAGCATCACCACCTTGATAACCACCAGGGCGGGTATTGATGATATCTGGGTGGTGTCTTACTTTAGCAATGGCTTTGTCATAACCATTATATTGCTTGTATCGGCGATACATCACATGACGTTCAAATAAGATTTTAGGTCGCCATTCATTTTTTTTATCATAAAAAATAAAACCACCGCCATCGCTTTCAACATCAGCGGCAGCACGAATAGAAGAGACATCACATTTAAGTGACTTAGCGGCACGGATATAGTCATCATCTGTCAAACTGGGTGGACGTGGCGGTCTGTTGGTGTGGGTCATAATGTATCCTTATTTTAGATGTGAGTGCTTTGGTATTGGTGGTGCAGGTGGCTGATTGCTAAATTGTAACACTGCTTGAGTCGGTGACTGTTGCTTAGTGCGTTGCAGGGCTAAGATAAATACTCCATAGTTTGACCAAAAACGGCGAAAACGACTATAGATAAATACACTGGTTAATGCACACAAGAAACGAAAGGCAGGCAATGCAAAGATTCCTGTACTGCTATTTTCATCGCTAATCAGGCCAACACAAGACAGTAACAACGTAAGCAAGGTTAAGGTAACTAACAGTCCACACTCTTTGTGATATTTGATGATAGATAAGGCACAGACAATGGCAATCACCGCTATCGATGCCGTGTTGATAAAACTAATTAGGACGATTGGATTCATCTTGTTTGACCTCGCTATCTGTGTCTATTGAGTTGTTTTTATGGTTCGGTTGATGAGGGGGTTTTGGTTGATGCGGATGTAAAAATGGTATGCTGTCAAGCAACTGGGTAATGATTGGCAGTGCTTTGTTGTTAAATGTATCAACAAAAGACACTATCAATTCACGAGCAACCACGCCATAAAAAAATGCGTAACCATTACCATATTCTCCAGCACTAAAGTAATTTGCCGTCGGAGTAGCAAGCACTAAAGCCAAAACCATCCCAGCGACACCGTTTTCTAAACGGATAATAATCGACTCACGACGAATCAATAACAATCGTACAAAAGCACCGCTAAATGCACAATAAACCAATGCCAAATGGGTGGTTAGCCAGTTTGTGTGTTGTGCTAATAGCTCATTCATGTATCAGTCCCATAAAGTAAGTGTGGTTTCTTTTTTTTCTGTAGTGATAATCGGAAGTATCAAGGATTCACCACCATTAAATATAATGGTATTTTTGTATTGTGGGTTTAGGTCTAGCACTTGCTCAGTCACTTCTTTAGTTTTGCCAAAGTAACGATAACAAATCAAATCAATCGTATCATCTTGCCTGGCCATGACTTGCCGATGATTGCTATTTTGAGTTGATGTCATATCAAATCCACCGTCATAAAGCCACTATTTTCACTGTATTCCGCTTTTTTTTGTGGAGTAAATCCATCAAAAAACATAGTGATGGCATTACGCACATTACGACGATATTCATCAATGGCAGGCTGTACTTCGTTAAGACGCTGGGTTTTATTAGGTGTGCTATCAAAGTCTCGGTATTGCTCTGTAAGCATAGCCCTTGTTTCGTTAAACACTGCCATTTCGTACAACTCGCACTTTTTATCAGGTTCAATGACAGGCTTACCTTTTGCTTTTGCTGATAAATAGGCTTGTTCGGTGAATGCGTCATACTCTTTCAGTGTGGCAAATTCACATTGTCGTTCCCATTCTGCCAGTTCTCGTGCTATTTTGCGGTGAGCATGGCGTAGGTTTGATTCTAATCTAGCCGTAGTAACTGTACCGTCTAGCCTTGTTTCCTCTGCCATCTTTTTAACGGATAGTTCTGGATAAAAATAACTCAATTTCAGAATCTTACCTGTAACTTGATCCACAGCAGAAAATGACATGATGCACCTCATATAAAAAGTGAAAAAGGGTGAGAGGGTGATTATATAAACTTGGTATTGTGTCAACTCACAAGTTATATAAGCCCTCTCGTCGCACGGGCTACGACTTGGCTGTGTCGCCTTCTTTATCCGTTGTTTTATTTACGGTTGACGACTCATCGGAGATGTCTTCTGAAGTGTCTTGATTATCATCATTAGCAGACTGTTCAGATGACGGTGGCGTTTGTTGTTCTTTTTCAACTTGTTTTTTTAGGCGGTTTATTGCCGTTGTAACACCAGCTTTTGGATTATAAGAAAAGGCTTTCTGATAGTGTTCTAGTGCTTGCTCTGGATTATCTTCTTCAAGCAGTTTACCAATGATTTTGGCAAGCTTGGCACGCACTTGGTCGTGCATATCATGTTCTTCAGTAATGGTTGAAGCACGTAGCACTTGCTTAACATCAAAATCAACACCTTCATCAAATAGGCGTTTGGCAGTGTCGGCAACTTCTTCAGCAATAACAGTGGCAATGGTACGCTTGTAAGTGTCTGGCATGGTCATTTCATGCTTGAGCATATACTCACCAATACTAAGACCAGTATCAAAGTTACCCGTATCAATATGCCATAGCATCAGTGTACCCAATAACTTATCGACTTTGCCTGTACCATGTTCAAGAGTGGCTTGAATCCAGTCATCATAATTGGGTAGTAGCTCGGTTTTTTTGCTGATTTTAGCTTTGATTGATTGCAAGGCTTTTAGCGTACGTTTATCTTCAATCATTTGTAAACATAACAGCTCATAAGCTGAACCATGGCTATCACCGTGGGTATCATCAACCATTGTTTTTTTTGCTTGGACACGTTGTTTGTGCTGTTTGGCTGGACTTACTCTCATTATCCCTACTCCTGAATTTTAAGTTAAAAATTACCACCAAAGATTTTAGGTGGTAATTGTATTATTGGGCTACTTAGAATCGGTTATTCAACCAACTCGATATTTTCAATAAAGCAACCAGCCTCATATTGCTCAACCACATAATCATCATTGGAGCTTTCGTAGTTGGTCACTCGATCATAATCAGGTTCATCTCTCAAATGACGGCGACGGCCACTTTCTTGATAGTAGATAGAGAGGTTTTCTAGTGGCGTAATCATAATGGCATTGGCAGGGAAATACGGCACAGTAATGGCTTTTACACCACCGATTTTGTCCATACCCAAAATGGTATTAACCGCTAATACTTCAGTAGGGGTATTGTTGTTATTGACCAACGGAAAATGACGATTGTCAATCAAGTCTTTACCAACAATCACACGTAAGCGGTCATCTTGTTGATACAGTGGATCAATTAAATTTGACACGCAGTCATAGACTAAGGCATCGAGGTTTTTGTATTCTGGAGCACCCAAACCCACCTGAACCTTGCCACTGCCAGAACCATCATCAGAGAGTACATTTTCTGGAGCATTTTCACGATATTTTTGTGGAAAACCTTTATTGACATCTTCCAACATCTTAAATTTATTACGGTCAGTGGTTTTGGCAATATGAGTACCATTAAAACCAACCATAATGCGAGCCAAAGCTTGTGATTTAATAATTGCATCACGAACTTTAGTTTGAAACTCGGGGCGATGAGCCCACGCATCCAGTTTGCCATATTTTAAATAGGTGTCATAATCAGTTTTTTGACAATGATAACTGTTGTCCAAAGACATACTAGTCACATCACGAGGTTGTCGGCGCTCACCAGCACTAGTATTTGTTCGGCTTGCGTGGGGAGTGGCGTCAAGACCAATGGTTTCACCTGTTAGTTCTTGTACTGGCACAATATTAATCAGTTGCAAAAATTCAGCAGATTCTTGAATACGCTGTTCTATTTTTTGAGTGACAGATGGCTCAACACTAAAATGTACAGTAGCATCTGGCACATGGTTAAGTTCAGCGATGTCTTTACAAAGTCGATTATATACAAGTCGTGTATCGTTACGCATAATAGCTCCAAATTGTTAAATTTGCCCGTTTGTTAATGATAAATAGCTTAAATGATGAAAATATACGGACTTTTAACAGTCTGTTTTTACATAATCAGCACCACTACCAGTTGCAGGTGGTCGATGTTTATAGTCTTGATGGACTGTGCTGTCTAACGTACTTTGAATGTTTTGCAATTCATTTTCTTGTTCTGCTTGAGTTGCTTTAAATGCTTTAAATTCTGCAACAATGTCATCTTGAGATTTTGCAATTGCAACCATCGCTTTTTCAATATTAGAAAAATGAGCACTCAAATCAGGCAAGCCATTCAAGACTTTGGCAATGTCGTCTGCCTGTTTATCACGTTCAGACTCTTTACTATGTTTTGCTGGAGCAGTGATCGACTTAAATAGGTGTGTAACCATGTCAGTAAAACTTGGTTCGCTTTGTTCACGACTATCATCAGGGAATTGCAGACAAAATTCAGCAGTCGAAAATACTGTATTTGGATTAGTTTTTCGAGCACTAAAAGGATTGGCATTTGGGTGCGGTTGGCAGAATGTCATATAAGATGTACCAAGGCTAGCAGGGTTATCAGTACAAGCCAAGCCCATCAAATAAGCAGTACCAGTATCAGCAAAGTTGTAATCACACTCAATAGAGAAGTAAACTTTTTGTTTGGCTTTTGCAAGCTCTTTTAAATCTTCAGTCGGAAGAATTTCAGCAACCAAATAGGTTTCTCCATCTTCAACTTCTGTTTCTAGCGAAATAACATCACCATACATCTTAAAAGCTGAATCTGGGTGCATTGCTTTGTAGTGCTCTAAGTTAATTCGTGCCCCATAGACTTTAGGGTCATAGCTTTCTGCCATCTGTTCAATAGCCTCAACAGGTATATTGCGACCATCACAAGTCTGACCAGCTTTAGCAACTCGGAATTTATATGTCTTCATAAGGAGTCCATTTGCATTAAAAATTTGTAATTTAAGCGTACAAGATAAAGAAGTGATGAGTATGCAAGACAAAAAATAAAAATACACATACAAAAAAGCGTAGAAAGTAGGGTTTCCACGCTTTTTTGTATGTGTATTTAATCGTTCAATAGCTCAAAGTGTCGCAATCACAGCCAAACAAGAATAAATCAGCAAAATGAGCAACTTAACCATTGATTCTTTACCAGTATTAGCGACAGGCGAAAATCCTAAGATTGTCGCTCGTACTTTGTTTTGGCAGGGCTGGACACCATCAGGCATCAGCAATCTGATCAATGTTCCCAGGACCACTATAAATAGTTGGAAAAAAAGTGAGAAATGGGAAGAGGCAAAGCCTATTGATAGAGTCGAAGGCACACTAGAAGCTCGAATGGTGCAGTTGATATGGAAAGAACAAAAAGAAGGCAAAGATTTCAAAGAGATTGACCTACTGGGCAGACAAATAGAACGTCTAGCCAAAATTCATAATTATCAAAAGTCTGGCAAACAATCGGATCTCAATAGTAACTTATCGAATCGAGGACGAAAAAAAGGATATAAAAATGATAGTAATGTATTTACGGTGGATGACATCGTAAAGCTAAGATCATCATTCAACGATACCATTTTTAGTTATCAAAAGACCTGGTATCAAGCTGGTCTTACAAATCGTACTCGCAACTTACTAAAATCTCGACAAATCGGAGCAACGTGGTTTTTTGCTCGTGAGGCATTACTTGATGCACTAGAAACTGGTAGGAATCAAATATTTCTATCAGCATCTAAAGCTCAAGCAAGGGTCTTCCGCTCTTACATCTTACAGTGGGCGATGGAAGTATGTGGAGTAGAACTAACAGGTGACCCAATGATGCTAACCGTCATTGCTGAAGACAAAATTTATTATCCAGAATTATACTTTTTAGGGACAAATGCTAAGACGGCACAGTCATATCACGGCAACGTCTATATGGATGAATATTTTTGGATTAATAATTTTACTGTGTTTAACAAAGTCGCTTCAGGCATGGCAATGCACAAAAAATGGCGTAAAACATATATTTCTACACCATCATCCAAACAGCACCAAGCTTATTCATTCTGGACAGGACAGAAATTTAATAAAGGACGTCATAAAGAAAATAGAATAGAAATTGATATTAGCCATAATAATCTAAAAAATGGCTTGAAGTGTGGCGATAACCAATGGCGACAAATAGTCAATATTTATGATGCCATGGATGGTGGCTGTGATTTATTTGATATTGATGATTTAAGACTAGAATATAACGATGATGAATTTAATAACTTACTTATGTGTGAGTTCATTGATGACACATTGTCTGCATTTACAGTATCAGAACTTCAAACCTGTATGGTAGATTCAGAAGAAGAGTGGCTAGACTGGAAACCTCATACTCAAAGACCATTAGGCAATAAAGAAGTTTGGGTTGGTTATGACCCATCATTGAGCCGTGATAGTGCTGGACTAGTTGTACTATCCGCACCTGAAAAACCAAATGGAACAATCAGGGGTATCGAGCGGATTCAATTCAAAAATCCTGATTTTGAAGCACAAGCAGAAGTCATCAAACAAATCACACAGAAATATAACGTTACTTATATGGCTATCGATACAACTGGATTGGGTATTGGTGTCTATCAATCCGTTATTAAGTTTTATCCTACAGCGGTAAAACTTAATTACAACCCAATGCTGAAACAAGAAATGGTATTGAAAACCAAGAATGTCA
>PDWI01000651.1_pt1 | contig 55769 bp, 44 predicted proteins | sample 1430891 | NCBI WGS metagenome assembly PDWI01 (sample SAMN01162508, study PRJNA174530) | Oral metagenome, whole genome shotgun sequencing project. | biome: Marine environment; feature: Marine mammal; material: Swab sample of the gingival sulcus; isolation source: swab sample of gingival sulcus... | reverse complement strand
ATCAATTGAGACCGAAAAACCCAATTCGGAGGTCGGTTAGGCGGGGCAAACAATGAAAATTATGTTTTGCCGGAATGAAAAAAAATTTCGTCCCGTCCACCGGGGGGCTGGCCCCCCGGCTTGTCGTGCGGGTCTGGGAGAAGCCCCTCAAAACACTGGCGTCACCGCCGATCCGCCGCTATACTCGCCGCAACGACCCGAAAATCGGGCGCAATTCGAGGCAATCAGGCGGTATCAATGACGGAAATGGTCTATGGCGCGGTGCGGCAGCAGGCGGGGGAACCGATCCTGCCGCGTTGGTGGCGCACAATCGACAAATGGTCGCTCGCGGCCCTTCTTCTCCTCTTCGTGATCGGGCTGCTGCTCGGGCTGGCCGCCTCGCCGCCGCTGGCGGAACGCAACGGGCTGGATCCGTTTCATTACGTCCAGCGGCAAATCCTGTTCGGCGTCATGGCCTTTTCGGTCCTCTTCGCCGTCACCCTGATGTCACCGCAACTGGTGCGCCGCCTCGCGGTGCTGGGCTTTCTCGCCGCGTTCGCCGCGCTGGTCATGCTACCGGTTTTCGGCACCGATTTCGGCAAAGGGGCGGTGCGCTGGTATTCGCTGGGCTTTGCCTCGCTGCAACCGTCCGAATTTCTCAAACCGCTCTACGTCATCACCACCGCCTGGCTGATCTCCGCCTCCTATCAGATCGGTGGCCCGCCGGGTAAAACCATGTCGCTGGCCCTGACCCTGATCGTGGTCGGTTTCCTCATCATGCAGCCCGATTTCGGCCAGTCCGCCCTGATCCTTTTCGGCTGGGGCGTGATGTATTTCGTCGGCGGTGCGCCGATCCTGCTCCTGGTCGGTATCAGCGCGCTGGTGGTGCTGGGCGGTATGGTCGCGTATGGCCAGTCCGAGCATTTCGCCCGCCGCATCGACGGTTTCCTCAGCCCCGATCTCGACCCGACGACCCAGCTGGGCTACGCCACCAACGCCATCCGCGAGGGCGGCTTTTTCGGCGTTGGCGTCGGTGAAGGGCAGGTGAAATGGTCGCTGCCGGACGCGCATACGGATTTCATCATCGCGGTGGCGGCGGAGGAATACGGCCTGTTTCTCGTCATGCTGATCATCGGGCTTTACGCCACCATCGTCGTGCGCAGCTTCCTGCGCCTGACCCATGAGCGCGACCCGTTTGTGCGCCTCGCAGGCACCGGCCTCATCGCCATGTTCGCGGTGCAGGCCATCATCAACATGGGCGTTGCGGTGCGCCTGTTGCCCGCCAAGGGCATGACGCTGCCCTTCGTGTCTTACGGCGGTTCCTCGCTCATTGCCACCGGACTGGCGCTCGGGATGCTTTTGGCCTTTACCCGCACCCGTCCGCAGGGGCATTACCGCGACATCTTACAGCATTGAGGCGGCAGACATGGCAGCACCACTCCTGATCATCGCGGCGGGCGGCACCGGCGGGCATATGTTCCCGGCGCAGGCGCTGGCGGAGGCGATGCTGGCGCGGGGCTGGCGGGTCAAGCTTTCGACCGATGCCCGCGGTGCGCGCTATACCGGCGGCTTTCCGGAGGCGGTCGAGGTGGTCGAAATGGCCTCGGCGACTTTCGCGCGCGGCGGGTTGCTGGCCAAGGCGCTGGTGCCGTTTCGCATCCTCGCAGGCACCATTGCCGCCGCCGCCTCCTTTCTCTCGGACCGCCCCGCCGTGGTGGTGGGCTTTGGCGGCTATCCGTCCATTCCCGCCATCGGTGCCGCTTGGCTCTTGCGCCTGCCGCGCATGATCCATGAGCAGAACGGCGTGTTGGGCCGGGTCAATCAGGTCTTTGCCCGCCGGGTCGACAAGATCGCCTGCGGCACCTGGCCGACGGAACTGCCCGCCGGGCTGGAGGGGGTGCATACGGGCAATCCGGTGCGCGGCGCGGTGATGGCGCGGGCCGAAGCGCCCTATATCCCGCCGGGCGCGTATCCGATGCAGATCTGCGTTATCGGCGGCAGTCAGGGGGCGCGCATCCTTTCCGACGTGGTTCCCGCCGCCATTGCCGCCCTGCCGCCGGAGCTGTTGCAACACCTGAGCGTCAGCCATCAGGCCCGCGCCGAGGACCAGGCCCGCGTCGCCGAGTTTTACGCCGCCCACGGCATCCCCGCCGAGGTTGAACCCTTCTTCACCGATGTGCCGCGCCGCTTTGCCGAGGCGCAACTGATCATCAGCCGCTCCGGCGCCTCGTCGGTGGCGGATATTTCCGTCATCGGGCGCCCCTCGATCCTCGTGCCCCTTGCCGCCGCCATCCGCGACGAACAGACCGCCAATGCGCGTTCGCTGGTCGAGGCGGGTGCGGCAATCCTGATGCCGGAAAGCCGTCTGACGCCGGAACTTCTGAGCGAACATATCCGCCTTGTCCTCACCGACCCCGCCGCCGCCAGCGCCATGTCGCGCGCCGCACTGGCACAGGCCCGCCCGGATGCGACCGAAGCGCTGGCCGGGCTGGTGCTGGAACTGGCGGGACAGCCCGCGAAAACCCCCGATCCAAGCTAGGAAACCCCCATGTCCACCCCCACCAAACTGCCCCTTGAGATGGGCCCGATCCACTTCACCGGCATTGGCGGCATCGGCATGTCCGGCATCGCGGAAGTGCTGCTCAACCATGGCTACCGGGTGCAGGGCTCCGATCTCAAGGAAAGCGACATCACCCGGCGGCTGGCCTCCCTCGGGGCCGAGGTGTTCATCGGGCAGCGGGAAGAGAACCTTGAGGGGGCGGACGTGGTAGTGATTTCCTCCGCCATCAAGCCGGGCAACCCGGAACTGGACGCGGCGCGCGCGCGCGGTCTGCCGGTGGTGCGCCGGGCGGAAATGCTGGCCGAACTGATGCGGCTCAAATCCAACATCGCCATCGCCGGAACGCATGGCAAGACGACGACAACGACGCTGGTCGCGGAACTGCTCGAGAAGGGCGGCATTGACCCGACGGTGATCAATGGCGGCGTCATCCACGCCTACGGCTCCAACGCGCGCATGGGGCAGGGGGAGTGGATGGTGGTGGAGGCCGATGAGAGCGACGGGACGTTCAATCGCCTGCCCGCCACCATCGCCGTCGTGACCAATATCGACCCGGAACACATGGAACATTGGGGCGATTTCGACGCGCTGCGCGAGGGGTTTCATGAATTTGTTTCCGGCATCCCGTTTTACGGCCTCGCGGTCTGCAACACCGACCACCCGGAGGTGCAGGCGCTGGTCGGGCGGATCACCGACCGGCGGGTCACGACCTATGGCTTCAACGCGCAGGCCGATGTGCGCGCGCTCAACCTGCGCTACGAAGGCGCGGCGGCGCATTTTGATATTGAGCTGAAACAGGACGGGGCGGTGATTGAGGGCTGCACCCTGCCGATGCCCGGAGATCACAATGTTTCCAATGCCTTGGCGGCGGTCGCGGTGGCGCGTCACCTCGGGCTGGACGCGGCGCAGATCAAGGCGGCGCTGGCGGGGTTTGGCGGCGTTAACCGGCGCTTTACCAAGGTCGGCGAGGTCAACGGCGTGCCGATCATCGACGATTACGCCCACCACCCGGTCGAGATCAGCGCCGTGTTGAAAGCGGCGCGGCAGGCCTGCACCGGCCGGGTCATCGCCGTGCATCAGCCGCACCGCTACTCGCGGCTGGCCGACCTGTTCGAGGATTTCTGTGCCTGTTTCAACGAGGCGGACGTGGTGGGCATCGCCGACGTGTTCGCGGCGGGTGAAGCGCCGATTGAAGGGGCGGACCGTGACGCACTGGTCGCCGGCCTGACCGCGCATGGCCACCACAACGCCCGCGCCGTGGAAAGCGAAGCGGCGCTGGCGGAACTGGTGCGCACAGAGGCCAAACCGGGCGACCTCGTGGTCTGCCTCGGCGCCGGCACCATCAGCACCTGGGCCCGCGGGCTGGAAGCGGCGCTGAAGGGGTAGCTTTTCACTGGCATTCGCCGCGCGGGGGCTTAAAGTTACCGCATGGTTGATGCAAAAGATATTCGCGATGCAAAGAGCCTTGAGGCGTGGCTGGAAACGCAACCGCAAGAGGTGTCGGTGCAGATCGCCAGCCGCGCCGCTTTGCGGGTGATGCCGGTTGGGGCGGACTATTGCCTGTTTGGTATAGGCAAGAAACGTGACTTGACAGCGGTGGTCCTATTGCGGACGAATTTCATATCCTCGGTTGCGGCGTTGTATCCAACCGAGGATATGGCCTTCGCCGCCGCCTCCGCCGCCTCCGCCGCCTCCGCCGCCTCCGCCGCCTTCGCCGCCTTCGCCGCCGCCGCCTCCGCCGCCGCCTTCGCCGCCGCCGACGCCGCCCGCGCCGCCTCCGCCGCCTCCGCCGCCGCCCGCGCCGCCTCCGCCGCCTCCGACGCCGCCGCCTCCGCCGCCTTCGCCGCCGCCTGCGGCACTGTTTGGGGCGCGATCAAGTCAGATGCTTTGGCTATCGAAAGCGGAGAAGACGTATCTAACGCCCCGCTCTGGCCCGAGGAAAACCCGCTGGCAGACCTCTGGGATAAGGTGGCCCGCGAAGGGTTCACCCCCGACAGTCCTTATGATTTCTGGCGCCGCTGGTATGAAACCCATCTCGATCCCGCCCGCCACCCGCCGATGTCCCCCGCTATGCTCAAACAAATCGCCTTGATCGCCCCCAAAATCTGGGAAGGCGACCCGCAGGCACTGGCCGATGAAATCGCACAGATTGAAGCGCGGTTGCAGCAGGCGATTTCCAGCAACCCTTATGCCTGGAATTTGAGCTTTCAGGATAAAGGTGCAAAGCTGGTTGCCGAACCGGTTATCCGGCGCGATCTGGATGAAATCGTCAAAGCGGTGCGTGACGCCCTGCGCGAGTTTTCGGCGCGCTGTCGTGCGGATGAAACGGGCAACCAAATGGGTGCAACCATGCTGGCAGGGATGGAGGCTTCTATCAAATCGCTACGGCGTGATCTCAGTAAATATCGCACTTCGCCACTGGATTTGTTTGATGCCCTGCAAAGCGCAGAAGCGGAAATGCACCATGTTGCTAAATATGGGGGGTTTGAGCAGGATCCATCGTTTTTCCGCCTGATGGGGAAGATGGCGACCGAGCGCACGGATATCTGCGTGGTTGCCCCGGAGGTTCTGGAACATGTAAAGGCCCGGACCTCGGTGCAATATGACCTGAACCAGCAGGCGTTTAGGCAGCATGAAGGGCGTTGGCTGCTTGGCTTGGCGCTGGATTCCGAGGGGATTTTGAAGCAGGCGGCGATACAGATGCTCATGGTGCTGCATGATCCGAATGCGGACCCGGAACAGCGACGGGAAGCTATTCACTTTGTGGCCGCTATTATGCCCCGGATGGTGCATACCTGTAATGCTGCGCCGGATAAGGTGGCCGAGGCGAAAAGCAAGAAGCGGTCTTGGAGTGGTAAGCTCCGTGATGTTTTCGATACGATTATCAAGGGCGATAAAGCGGTTGATGCGTTTCAGGAAAATATTCCGGAGATGCTTGAGGCCGTCGCCGAAATTGCAGAGATGATCTATAGTAGGAATTGGCCGGGGATTTCTGGATAGACACTGCCCCCGCGCCATCGCGCCGCAGGGTTTGCTCTGGACGTGCGTGCCTTGCTGGCTGTATCTTCGCGCCAATTCTGCCAGCCGGAGGCTTTGTTTTGTTCATCAATGTTCTGTCGCTCCTGACCTTTGCTGTTGCCGTGTTTTCGGTCTATTTTGGCATGAATCTCGGCGGGAAATACCGCTATTCCGGCCTCGCCTTGCGGCTGGTTTTCTCCGATCTGGTGATTGTAGGCTTCGTGGGGCTGGCGGCGGCGTTGACCTATGCGGTGCCCTATAACCGGCACTTCTTAAGCGAGGCGCCGGTTGTGGAGTTTTTCATCCTGATGGCGGTGTATTTCGGTTTTGCCTTTGTGATTTACACCGTGCGCCACCTGATGAGCGGCGATCTGCGGGCGCGGTTGGGGTGAGGGCTTCCGCTTTGCCGCGTTCTTGCGTATGAATTGGCAAGAGCGGAAGGATTGAGCGATGGCGCGGGTTGAAGATATTGAAATTCAAGGCAAACTGGTGGCGGACAAGGCGCTGGCGGGGTTGACCTGGATGCGGGTTGGCGGGCCGGCGGAGTATCTGTTTCAGCCGGCGGACACCGATGATCTGGCCCATTTCCTACGCGCGCTGGACGCCGATGTGCCGGTCTTTGCGATGGGGGTTGGCTCCAATCTGATCGTGCGCGACGGGGGCATTCGCGGGGTGGTGGTCAAGCTGGCGCGGGCCTTTGCGGGCATCGAATTTGACGGCGATCTGGCCCATCTCGGCGCGGCGGCGCTTGATGCCAACGTGGCGCGCAAGGCGGCGGAGGCGGGGCTGGACCTCAGTTTCCTGCGCACCATTCCCGGCGCCATTGGCGGGGCGGTGGTGATGAATGCGGGCTGTTATGGCGCCTATATTTCCGACGTGTTCGTCGAGGCGGAGGCGGTGACGCGGGCGGGGGAGGTGATCCGGCTCGGCGCGGATGACCTCAACTTCCGCTACCGTCAGACCGACCTGCCCGAAGGCACCATCCTGACCCGCGTGACCTTGCGCGCGCCGAAGGGCGAGCCGGAGGCGATCAAGGCGAAAATGGCCGAGCAACTGGCCAAGCGGGACGCGACCCAGCCGACGAAAGATCGCACCGCCGGGTCCACCTTCCGCAACCCGGCGGGGCATTCCTCGACCGGGGCGGCGGATGAGAGCCATGAGCTGAAGGCGTGGAAGCTGATTGACGATGCGGGGCTGCGCGGGGCGACGCTTGGCGGGGCGCAGATGAACCCGAAACACCCGAATTTCCTCACCAATACCGGCGCGGCCACGGCGGCGGAGCTGGAAGCGCTTGGCGAAAAGGTGCGAAAAAAGGTTTACGAGGAAAGCGGCTTGACGTTAGAGTGGGAAATCATGCGGGTTGGCGAACCGGGCGCATAAGGATCCGGGCGCGGCGCGTATGAAAAGGCAAGCGATTTCGGAGGGTTAGCCCGTCCGGTATCGCGAAAGAACAAGCTCCGGCAAACGGGGCAGCTGGCCGCAAGGGTCAGATACAGGCGGCGAAAAGCCGAAAATGACAGCGGCGGCAAGTCGCGCATGGGGCCAAAGTGCCCGGAACGAGGCAGTAAAATGGGCGTTGCGAGCAGGCAATCCCGGCATGTAGCGGTGTTGATGGGCGGTCCCTCGGCGGAGCGCGAGGTTTCGCTGTCTTCGGGCGCGGAAGTGGCGCGCGCGTTGCAGGGGCAGGGCTACCGGGTGACGGAAATCGACGCGGGACCGGACCTTGCGGCGCAGTTGACGGTCGCCGCGCCGGACGTGGTGTTCAACGCGCTGCACGGGCGGTATGGCGAGGATGGCTGCGTGCAGGGTCTGCTCGAATGGATGCGCTTGCCTTATACCCATTCCGGCGTTCTGGCCTCGGCGATTGCGCTGGACAAAGAGCGCAGCAAGGCGCTCTTTCGGCAGGAAAATCTGCCGGTGGCGGAAAGCGGGTTGTTTTCCGCCCGCGAGGTGCGCGCCCGGCATGTGATGGCCGCGCCCTATGTGGTCAAACCCTATAATGAAGGCTCGTCGGTCGGGGTCTATATCGTGGCGGAGGGGGCGAATACGCCGCCGCAACTGGCGGGCGACATGCCAGAGGTGGTGATGGTCGAGGCCTATATTCCGGGCCGCGAGCTGACGACGACGGTGATTGGTGACCGGGCGCTTGGGGTGACGGAGATCGTCACCGACGGCTGGTATGATTATGAGGCGAAATATGCGCCGGGGGGGTCGCGGCATGTGGTCCCCGCCGAGATCCCGGCGGAAATTGAATTGGCCTGCCTCGATTATGCGCTGCGCGCGCATGAGGTGCTGGGCTGTCGCGGGGTGACGCGCACGGATTTCCGCTGGGACGCGGCGCGTGGGCTCGCGGGGCTGATCCTGCTGGAGACCAACACGCAGCCGGGCATGACGCCCACCTCGCTGACCCCGGAACAGGCAGCGGCGGCGGGCATGGATTTTGGCGCGCTCTGCGCGTGGCTCGTGGAGGATGCGTCATGCGATCGGTGAAGGCGCCGAAAGGCTATAGCAATTCCCGCTGGGCTTACCGCATCCACCGCATGTGGCTCACGCCGCTTTACCGCTCGCTGTTGCGCGTCGGGGTGCCGGTGTTTTTGCTGATCACGGCGGTGGGCTGGTATTTCGCCAATCCGACCAACCGGTATGCGGTTGTCGAGAAATATGAAGAATTGCGCCGCTCGGTCGAGAACCGGCCGGAATTCATGGTCAAGCTGTTGTCGGTTGACGGGGCGACGCCGCGGGTGGCGGAGGAAATCCGGGCGCTGATCGCGGTGGACTTCCCGGTTTCCTCGTTTGACCTCGATCTGGAGGCGATGCAGGAGGCGATTGCCGGGCTGGACGTCATCGCGGAAGCGGAACTGCATGTCCGGGCCGGGGGCATCCTGGCGGTTGAGGTGCGCGAACGCGAGCCGGCGCTGGTCTGGCGGCGGGGCGAGGAATTGCAGCTGGTCGATCCGACCGGGCACCGCGTCGCCCATATCACCGCCCGCACCGCCCGGCCCGACCTGCCGTTGATTGCGGGGGAGGGGGCGAAACAGGCGGCGGCGGAGGCGCTGGCGCTCTTGCGCGCCGCCGGGCCGATTGTGCGCGATCTGCGCGGGTTGGAGCGCATCGGCGAGCGGCGCTGGGACATGGTTCTGACCTCCGGCATCCGGCTGATGTTGCCGGAGGAAAACCCGGTTGCGGCGCTGGAGCAAATCCTGGCGCTTGATCAGGCGCATGAGCTGTTTGCCCGCAATGTCAGCCATATTGATCTGCGAAACCCCGCGCGGCCCACCTTGCGGCTCGGCGCGCCTGCGGTGGAGAGTTTTCACCGCCTGATCCATTTGAGAGGAAGCGAATGATGTCCGGTCTTTACCAGCAGCAACGCGCCATGCGCGCCATGCGATCCGCCGCCTTGCAGCGCGGCACCATTGCGGTTCTTGATATTGGCACCTCCAAAATCGGTTGCCTGATTCTGCGCTTTGACGGTGCGGCGATGATGCGGGAGGCGGACGGGATCGGCTCGCTCGCCGGGCAGAGCGCCTTTCGGGTCATCGGGGCGTCGAACGTGCTGTCGCGCGGGGTGCGCCACGGCGAGATCGACGCCATGGCGGAGACCGAACGCGCGGTGCGCACGGCGGTGCAGCGGGCGCAGAAAATGGCCAATACGCGGGTGGATCACGTCATTGCCACCTTCTCGGGCGCCAATCCGCGCTCTTACGGGCTGGCGGGCAGCGTCGAGTTGGAAGGGCCAGTGCGCGAGGAAGATATCGCGCGGGTCATGGCCTCTTGCGATGCGCCGGATTTCGGGCCGGGGCGCGAGGTGCTGCATGCTCAGCCGGTGATGTTCACCATCGACCACCGCACCGGCCTGTCGGATCCGCGCGGGCAGGTGGGCAATACCCTGTCGGTGGATATGCACGTTTTAACCGTCGATGCGTCGGTGATTGATAACGTGGTGCGCTGCATCAAGGCCTGTGATCTTGAGGTGGCGGGGCTGGCCAGTTCGGCCTATGCGGCGGGGATTTCGGCGCTGGTCGAGGACGAGCAGGAGCTGGGCGCGGCCTCGATTGACATGGGCGGCGGCTCGACCGGCCTGTCGGTTTTCATGAAAAAGCACATGATTTTTGCCGACGCGGTGCGCCTTGGCGGCGATCATGTGACGCAGGATATTTCCAAGGGGCTGCATGTGCCGTGGGCGACGGCGGAACGGCTGAAAACCTTCCACGGCGGGGTTGTGGCCACGGGGCTCGATGACCGCGAGCAGATCGAGATCGGCGGCAATAGCGGCGATTGGGAACGCGACCGGCGCAAGGTGTCGCGTTCGGAACTGATCGGCATCATCCGACCGCGGGTCGAGGAAATTCTCGACGAGGTGAAGGGGCTTCTGGACGCCGCCGGGTTTGACAGCCTGCCGAGCCAGCAGATCGTGCTGACCGGCGGGGCGAGCCAGTTGCCGGGGCTGGACGGGCTGGCGCCGCGCATCCTCGGGCAGCAGGTGCGCATTGGCCGTCCGCTGCGGGTGCAGGGCTTGCCCGCCGACAGTGCGCGCGCGGCCTTTTCCGCCGCCGTGGGCCTGTGTCTCTTCGCGGCACATCCGCAGGATGAATGGTGGGATTTTGATATCCCGACCGAACGCTACTCCTCGCGCTCCCTGCGTTGGGCGATGAAATGGTTCCGCGACAATTGGTGATCCGGGGCATTTGCCTCCTAAATATGCCTTTTTGAGCAAAATATTGTTTGGATTGTGGCTCAAATACCCCGGATTTTGCGCTAAACCCCTGATTTTTTGGGTGACGCGGCGCAAATTGCGCGCTAACTTATCCACAAGGCCACCTGCAACGTCAGGTGTAATCAATAAACGAGCAGGATGCGGGATCGGGTTGGCAAGCCCGGCGCGCGATAAAAGGACAGGCGGATAATACCATGACTCTGAATCTCACCATGCCGGGCCATGAAGAGCTGAAACCCCGTATCACCGTGTTTGGTGTCGGGGGCGCGGGCGGCAACGCGGTCAATAACATGATTGAAAAGCACCTCGACGGGGTCGAATTCGTGGTCGCCAATACCGACGCGCAGGCACTGGCTCAATCGCAGGCGGCGCAGCGCATCCAGATGGGGGTGAAAGTCACCGAAGGTCTGGGTGCCGGGGCGCGCGCTTCCGTGGGTGCGGCCGCTGCCGAGGAAAGCATTGAGCAGATCGTCGATCAGCTTGCCGGGTCGCATATGGCCTTCATCACCGCCGGGATGGGCGGGGGCACCGGCACCGGCGCCGCGCCGATCATCGCGCAGGCCGCGCGGGAGCTGGGCGTTCTGACCGTCGGCGTTGTCACTAAGCCGTTCCAGTTTGAAGGCGCCAAGCGCATGAAGCAGGCGGAAGACGGGGTTGAGGCTCTGCAGAAGATGGTCGACACGCTGATCATCATTCCGAACCAGAACCTGTTCCGCCTCGCAACGGAAAAGACCACCTTCACCGAAGCGTTCTCGCTGGCGGATGATGTGTTGTATCAAGGGGTTAAAGGTGTGACGGACCTGATGGTGCGTCCGGGCCTGATCAATCTCGACTTCGCCGATGTGCGCGCCGTGATGGACGAGATGGGCAAGGCGATGATGGGCACCGGCGAGGCTTCGGGCGAAGACCGCGCCATTCAGGCCGCCGAAAAGGCCATCGCCAATCCGCTGCTCGACGAGATCAGCCTCGAAGGCGCCAAGGGGGTGTTGATCAACATCACCGGCGGCCACGACCTGACCCTGTTCGAACTGGACGAAGCGGCCAATATCATTCGCGAAAAGGTCGATGGCGACGCCAATATCATCGTTGGTTCCACGCTCGACACCGAGATGGAAGGCAATATGCGGGTTTCGGTCGTCGCGACTGGCATCGACGCGGTTGCGGCTTCCACGGAAGTGCCGACGCCGCGCCGCTCCATGTCGGCCCCGCTCTCCGCGCCGGTGGATGTTGAGGCCAAGGTGGGCGGTGCGCCCGCTGCCGCCGCGGCTGCCGCAGCCGTTCCCGCTGCGCCGAAAGCGACGCCGGAACCGGAAGTCGTGACCGAAGTGGCGGAAGTCAGCGAGCAGCGTTCCTTCTTTGAAGAAGAGCTGGACGCCATCGCCGCCGCTGCCGAAGCGCAGCAGGAAATCAGCTTCCCGGCGGAAGAGGCAGGGCAGGACCTGCCGCCGCCGGCCTATCAGCCGCAGCCGGAAGTCGCGGTCGAACCCGCGCCGCAGCCGCAGCATGTCACCATGCAGCCGGTCGCTTCGCAGCCGCAGATGGTGCAGCCGACCGTTGCGCAGTTCGTCGCGCCGAAAGCGCCGGCACCGGGCACCCCGTCGCCGGAAGCGCTGGATCGTTTGCAGGCCGCCGTTAGCCGCGCGCCCGCCGCGCCGCAACCGCAACCGGCGCCGCAGCCCGCCGCGCAACCGGCACCGCACCCCACCGCAGAGGCCAAGCCGCGCTTTGGCATCAACTCGCTGATCAACCGTATGACCGGCGGCGGCGACGCCACACCGGAGCGCCAGCAGCCCCCGGTTCAGGCGCAGCCGACTTACGGCGCCCATGCCGCGCCGCAGCCGCAGGACGAGCGGATCGAAATCCCCGCTTTCCTGCGTCGTCAGGCGAATTAATTCGGCGCGAAAGCACGGATTGAAAAAAAAATTCTGCAAGGGGCTGGCCGCGTGCTGGCCCTTTTGCTTTGAAAATCAAGGGGTTATGCTCCGTTTGGCCGGGATGGGCACGCATTGCTAAAATGCGCAAAAACCCCGGCGAAACCATTTTGCCCCGCCGTTTTATGTGCTAGGGAAGGGGCACGCAAACCGGGGGGCTGCATCCCGGAATCAATCATGCTTTTGCCTGATGCGCGTTTTTGCTGTGCGCGTCGGCCATAATCGGGGGTTCGGGCGCATGAATGTGAAGGCCAAGAGGACGACGGAAACGGGCGGGATGACCCGCAAGCTGCGGCTGGGTTCCGCGTTGGTGTTGGCGGGCGCGCTGACGGCCTGTTCTTCCGGTGGCACCGGCGGCGGGGGCGGCTGGTTCAACGACCTGTTCGCCTATAAAGCGGTGGAAGAAAAGCCGATTGAGGAATATACCGCCGAGGAGATTTTCACCCGTGCGGAATACGATCTCGAAGAGGGAAATAATGACGACGCGGCCAAGTGGTTCGGCGAGGTCGAGCGGCTTTACCCCTATTCCGAATGGGCCAAACGCGCCCTGATCATGCAGGCCTATGCCTACCACAAGGGCCACGATTTCGAGGACAGCCGGGCGGCGGCGCAGCGCTTCCTGACCGTTTATCCCGGCGACAGCGAAGCGGCTTATGCGCAATATCTGCTGGCCCTGTCCTATTACGACCAGATCGAGGCGATTGGCCGCGATCAGGGGCTGACCTTTCAGGCGCTGCAAGCCCTGCGCGAGGTGATCGAAAAATATCCCAGCACGGAATATGCCCGCTCCGCCATCCTGAAGTTTGACCTTGCCTTTGACCATCTCGGGGCCAAGGAGATGGAAATCGGGCGCTATTACCTCAAGCGCGGCCATTTCACCGCCGCGATCAGCCGTTTCCGCGTTGTGGTGGAGCAATTCCAGACCACGTCGCACACGCCGGAAGCCCTGTATCGCCTTGTCGAGAGCTACCTGTCTTTGGGCATGAACGACGCGGCGCAGAGCGCGGGCGCCATTCTGGGGCACAATTTCAAGGGCACCGAATGGTATGAGGATGCCTATAAGCTGTTGACCGAGAAGGGGCTGGAGCCGCGCGCGACCGGCACGGGCTGGCTCGCGGCGCTGTACCGGCAGGTGATCAAGGGCGAGTGGCTCTGATCCTTCATGCTGCGCGCGCTCGACATTCGCGACATTCTGATCATTGACCGGCTGGAGCTTGAGTTCCGGCCGGGTTTGAACGTGCTGACCGGCGAGACCGGGGCGGGCAAGTCGATCCTGCTCGACAGTCTGGGCTTTGTGCTGGGCTGGCGGGGCCGGGCGGAACTGGTGCGCGAAGGGGCCCGCGAGGGCGAGGTTTCGGCGGTATTTGACCTGCCGGCGGGCCACGCGGCGCGGGCGGTGCTGGAGGAGGCGGGGCTGCCGGTGGGGGATGAGGTGATCCTGCGGCGGGTGAACAAATCCGACGGGCGCAAGACGGCGTGGATCAACGACCGGCGCGCTTCCGGCGAGGTGCTGCGCGCCCTGTCGGAAACGCTGGTCGAATTGCACGGACAACAGGATGATCGCGGCTTACTCAACCCGCGTGCCCACCGCGCTTTGCTCGACGACTTTGGCAAGATCGACACCGGCCCGGCGCGGCGGGCCTGGGCGGCGCAGCGGGCGGCGGCGAAGGCTTTGGCGGCGGCGGAGGCGCGGTTGACGGCGGCGCGCGCGGAAGAGGAATTTCTGCGCCATGCGGGGGCGGAGCTGGAGGCGCTGGCGCCGGAGCCGGGGGAGGAGGCCGCGTTGGACGATGCCCGCCGCCGAATGCAGGCGGGGCAGCGCATCGGCGAGGATTTGTCGCGCGCGGCGCAGGCGTTGGCCTACGGCGAGGGCGCGGAGGGGCGCATGGGGGATGCGCTGCGCTGGCTGGAAGGTGTGGCGGATCAGGCGGGCGGGACGCTGGATGCGGCGCTCGATTCGCTGGGCCGGGCGCTGGTGGAACTGACCGAGGCGCAGGCCGGGGTTGAGGCGGCGATGGAAGCGTTGGCCTTCGATCCGGGCGAGTTGGAGCGTTGCGAGGAGCGGCTGTTCGCCATCCGGGCCTTGGCGCGCAAACACGGGGTCGCAGCGGACGATCTGGGTGCGCTGGCGGCGGAAATCGCGACCAAACTCGACGCGCTGGATGCGGGCGCGGGGGATTTGGCGGCGTTGCAGGCGGCGGCGCAGGAGGCGGAGGCGGCCTACCGCGCGGCGGCGGCGGATCTGAGTGCGGCGCGGCAGAAAGCGGCGCGGGCGCTTGATGCGGCGATGGGGGCAGAACTGGCGCCGTTAAAGATGGAACGCGCTGAATTTACAACGAAAATCACCCCCGGCGCAGCGGGGCCGGACGGGGCGGATGAGGTGATTTTCACCGTCGCCACCAATCCCGGCGCCCCCGCCGGTCCGCTCAACAAGATCGCGTCTGGCGGGGAATTGTCGCGCTTTTTGCTGGCGCTCAAGGTCTGTCTGACGCGGGATGCGGGCGGGCTGACGATGATTTTCGACGAGATCGACCGCGGCGTTGGCGGGGCTACGGCGGATGCGGTGGGCCGGCGGCTGTTGCGGCTGGCGGATGAGGGCGGGCAGGTGCTGGTCGTGACCCATTCGCCGCAGGTCGCCGCGCTTGGCGGGCATCACTGGCGGGTGGCGAAAGAGGTGGTGTCCGGGGCGACCCTGAGCCGCGTCGAGCCGCTCGACGCCCCGGCGCGGGTCGACGAGATTGCCCGCATGTTGTCGGGCGATGTGATCAGCGACGAGGCGCGCTCTGCGGCGCGGGCTTTGCTGGCGGGGTAGAATGATTTCGCCTTAGATTATGGCACCAGCTTGCCCGGATTGAGGATGTTATTCGGATCAAGCGCTTGTTTGATCGTGCCCATCAACTCCCAGCCCTCGCCATGTTCCGCCGCCATGTAAGCGCGTTTGCCGAGGCCGACGCCGTGTTCGCCGGTGATGGTGCCGCCCAATCGCAGGGCGCGTTCCGCCAGCCGCGCGCCGATCTCCTTGGCCTCTGCCAGTTCCGCCTCATTGCCGCGTTCGACCAGCAAAATGGCGTGGAAATTCCCGTCGCCCACATGGCCCACAATCGGCCCCGGAATCGAAGCGGCGGCAATGTCGGCGCGGGTTTCTTCGACCGCTTCCCCCAGCTTCGACATCGGCACGCAAATGTCCGTCACCAGCGCCGTTGCGCCGGGCCTAAGCCCCAGAATGGCCCAATAGGCATGGTGGCGCGCGGTCCAGAGCGCGTTGCGATCTTCGGCCAGCGTCGCGGTGCGGATATCGCCCGCGCCAAAATCCTCTGCCAGCGCGGCAAACATCTCCGCATCTTCCGCCACGCCGCTCTCAGAGCCTTGAAATTCCACGAATAAATGCGGGCGTTCCGGGATGTCGGAGCCGGAATAGGCGTTGACCGCGCGCACCACATCGGCGTCGAGAAACTCCATGCGCGCCATCGGCACCCCGGCCTGCATGACGGCGGAAACGGTCGAAACCGCGTCCTCAATCGTGTCGAAAGCGCAGACCCCGGCGCTGGTCGCTTCCGGCTGGCCATGCAGGCGCACGGTCAGTTCCGTAATCAGCCCCAGCGTGCCCTCCGAGCCGAGCATCAGCGCGGTCAGGTCGTAGCCCGAAGAGGATTTGCGCGCCCCCGACCCGGTGCGGATCACGCGCCCATCCGCCAGCACCACCTCCAGCGCCAACACGTTGTCCTTCATCGTGCCGTAGCGCACCGCCGTGGTGCCGGAAGCGCGGGTCGCCGCCATGCCGCCCATCGCCGCATTGGCGCCGGGATCGACGGAGAAAAACAGCCCGGTGGCGCGCAATTCGCGGTTCAACTCTTCGCGGGTCAGCCCCGGTTGCACCACCGCCTGCATATCCGCCGGGCGCACCTCAATGAGCTTGTTCATGCGGGAAAAATCGACGCTGATGCCGCCGGAAACCGCGCTGGTATGCCCCTCCAGCGAGGTGCCCGCGCCAAAGCCGATCACCGGGCAGCCATGCGCGTTGCACAGGCGCAAAATGGCGGAGACCTCTTCGGTCGAGTGCGGATAGACCACCGCTTCCGGCGGGCAGAGGGCAAAATGGGTCTCGGAACCGCCATGCGCCTCCAGATCGGACTTGGACCGGCTCACCCGATCGCCTAACATCGCTTCAAGCGCAGAAATCGCTGCATCATTCATGGTATACCCCCCGGTTTTCCGCCTTTTACGCGGCCCGGCGGGGGATGCAAAGCCCGAGGAGACATTCGGTTGAAAAATGGCGGGAAATTCCTGTTTGAAAACGTCGTTCTGCCCTTTGTGGGGGATGGGAAGACCGTTTGGCGCCTGATCCGCGACAACGGGCCGCAGCAGGTCTGGTTCTGGTTTCTGGCGCTGGTGATCGGGGTTTGCGCCGGACTGGCGGCGCTGTCCTTTCGCCTTGGCATCGAGGAATTGCAGGCGTTTTTGTATCAGACCGAAGATGTGAACCGGCTGCGCAGCTGGGCCGAGACCCTGCCGTGGTATTGGATTTTGGTCATCCCGATGGGCGGTGGGCTGGTGGTGGGGGTGATCCTCAACACCTTCACCCCGGACGGAAGGGTGCGCGCGGTGGCGGATGTGATCGAAGGGTCGGCGCTCTCAGAAGGGCGGGTGGAAATGCGCGCGGGGCTTGGATCGGCGCTGGCGTCGTTCATCACCCTCTCCACCGGCGGCTCCACCGGGCGCGAAGGCCCGGTCGTGCATCTCGCGGCGGTGATCTCGACCTGGATTTCGACCCGTATCAACGCCAGCGGCATTACCGGGCGCGACCTGTTGGGCTGCGCCGTGGCCGGAGCGGTTTCGGCCTCGTTCAACGCCCCGATTGCGGGGGCGCTCTTCGCGCTGGAAGTGGTGCTGCGCCACTTCGCGGTGCATGCTTTCGCCCCCATCGCCATCGCCGCCGTGTCCGGCACGGTGATCAACCGTCTGCGCTTCGGCGATGTGACCGAGTTCATCCTGCCCCGCGAGGGCGGCGTCGCCTTTTATGTCGAATTGCCCGCCTTCCTGCTGCTCGGGGTGGTCGCGGGCATCGTCGCCGTGCTGCTGATGCGTTCGGTTTTCGTGGCGGAAACCCTTGCCGATCACTTTCAGAAAAAGACCGGCCTGCCGCCCGTCCTGCGCCCGGCCCTCGCGGGGCTGTTACTTGGCGGGCTGGCCATCTGGTTCCCGCACATCATCGGCGTGGGCTATGAAACCATGTCCGACGCGCTGACCGGGCGGTTCCTGTTCCATGAGGCGGTGGTGTTCGTGGTGCTGAAAATCATCGCCGTGGCCATCACCATGGCCGGACGCATGGGCGGCGGCATGTTCTCCCCCGCGCTGATGGTGGGGGCGTTGACCGGGCTGGCCTTTGGCCTTGTAGCCACCGCACTCCTGCCCGAAGTGTCCGGCTACGCCACGGTCTACGCCCTGGCAGGCATGGGGGCGGTGGCGGCAGCGGTGCTGGGCGCACCGATTTCCACCACGCTGATCGTGTTTGAACTGACCGGCGACTGGCAAACCGGCATCGCGGTCATGGTCTCGGTGTCGCTCTCCTCCGCCATCGCCTCACGCATCGTCGACCGCTCCTTCTTCCTGACCCAACTGGAACGGCGCGGCAAACGCCTTGCCGCTGGCCCGCATGTCTACCTGCTCTCTGAAGTGGATGTTGGCCGGGTGATGCGCAAACTGGGCGACGCGGATGCTGCATCGGAAGAAACCTGCTGGAACCTGATCGAGAAGGGCACCTATGTCGACCGCCACGCCTCGCTCGATGTGGCGCTCGGCCTGTTCGACACCTCCGACAGCGCCGTCATCCCGGTCGTCACCATCTCCGGCGAAGGCGAAGCCCCCGAACTTTGGGGCAGCCTGCACCATGTCGACGCCCTGATGTCCTACAACCGCGCCCTCGCCGAAACCGCCGCTGAAGAACACAGCTAGAGCAAAATAGATTTGATCTGCAATAGGGCGCAGCAAAATTTGCGTTTAAAATCAGCAGGATGCGGATGAAGAGGCAGCGAGTTTTAATTGCTGATCTGAAATCACGTCTTTATAGGCGCGTTTCTGAGAGATGGTCGCGCACATTACGGCTTTGCTGCGGTGATTGAGAAAACAGGAATAGTAATGGCAGCAATAGCAATGGCAAAATACAAGCCAAACTGTAATGCTGGACGAAAATTCTTTTTGTGGCCTGTGAGTTTCAGACCTAAATACGCTAAACAGAATGCAAGTGCACCAATTATAAGTGCTACAACAATTGCATAAATTCCTGCTTTGGGCATTTTGTACTCCTTTGAATACGCTGCCTGCTCAACGGGCACCGCCAGGAATGTCTCGTACTATGTTGAAAAGCGGCTCGGGCGGTGCCGAGGGTTTCATGGTTATGCGGCCTGAGCCAGCGGACCAAGGATATGGGCCAGGTGCGTTATAGTCAAACGATACAATTCCGGTTGTAAGGTTCTAATCCTCTAATTGCTAAAGGGCTTATACAATACCGCTAGATTTTTTCCAAAGCGTATTCCCATTAAAGCGTTATACGAAAAACCTGCCTCACTTAACGTTGCCTGAAATCAGAGATTTTGGGCGCGTTAGCGGATGCTCTTTGTGTCAGGTATTTCGTCAAACGCTCTACCCCCTTCTTCTTAGGAGAAATACTCCACGGGGGTCTGGGGGTGTGAAACCCCCAGTTAAAAGTGAGGGTCTGGGGGTGTGAAACCCCCAGTTAATAGTAGGTTTCGAGGGGCTGCCCCCCGGCTTGTAATGCAAATCCGAAGCCGCACTCCCAAGCCCACATCCCCACATCCGTGATTCGTGACGTTCCTCTAACGAAGCGTGCTACAGCTCCATGAAAGCACCAAGGGCCAAAACCGACGGCTCCCGAACCGCTTTAACGGCCCCAGCTGCGCACCACGCCACAATCCATATGCACGAAGTTGGAGCCGGAATATTTCCCGACCCCGCCCGCATTGCAGGCCCGCGCGGCGCGGAACATCTGGTTCACCGAGCGGTGTTTCAGGCGCAGATCTGCGGCTTGTCCCTTGATGTGCAGCGAATTGCGGGCAACGCCGCGCGAACGTGAGCGCAGCATGGCGTTGGTGGCGGGGGAGCGGTAGCCCGAGAGCAGCATGTATGGCTCGTTCACGTCGAGCAGGGCGTGCGACGCGGCCATTATGTCGATGGTGCGGGTGTCGATATTGATTGCCTGATTGACCCGCCAATCGCGCATGAAGTGGTTAACCTCGCGCAGGGCTTCTTTGATATATTTGCCCTCGATCCAATAAATTGTGTTGATGCTTTCGCCGGTGCGCCCGGAATACATCGCAATGCGGCGAATATCGCCACCACCGCGCAGAAAACCGGCTGCTTTGGAGAAGGTTGGGGCGGCGGTAACCGCACTCGCCGCAAAGGCGCCCAGAACCGCGCGCCGGCTCATCATCGAAGTCGTGTTCATGCCCATAGGTCTCAGCCCACTTTGTCCTCTATCAGCCTGTAAACACTGGCCTATTTCGCCTTTCCTCAATCGAGGCCCCCAAGCGATGCCCGGCTTATGACATAAAGCGAATCGTGGGCCAAGTCCCGGCATTGTCACATCTCCGTTTTTCAACGCATTTGAGCGAATTATTGCTTAAAGGTCTGAAGATTTGGTTAATCGTGACCGATTTGCCGCAAAGACCCGTTCCGACAGTGCGGATTGCGGCAAAAACGGGATTGTGAGTGGACTTTGGGTGTTTTTGTCGCAAGTTTCTGGCAGATGTTGAGATTCTGTTAAGAATTTTGCGCTATAAGCGGGGGACTATGCGAATGTTTTCGAGGATCAGGCAGGGTGTTTTGGGCGGAATGCGCGCCGTTGTGGCGGGTGTACTGGCCGCGTTTGTGATTCCCTCGGCGCTTGTTGCCGCCGATCACTCCGCTGATTCTCCCAATGACATGGCCTTTCCGGCCTTCGCGCAGGCGGTGGCCGAAGCGGCGGTTGGGCGTGAGGAGGTCGGCGCGTTTTACTCGGCCAACGGCTATGCACCGATCTGGTCGGGGCAGGGCGCGGGCGAAAAGGCCCGGCTGAACGCGCTGTTTTCCGCCATTCAGAACGCGCCAGCGCACGGGCTTCCCGCCGCGCCCTATGATACGACCGCGCTGCTCAATCTGATGCGCAACATTTCGAGTCAGCGCGAGCTGGGTCGGGTCGAAGTCGCGTTGACCGAGTTGTTTCTGACCTATGCGCATCAGATTCAGTCCGGCATCGTGCTGCCCCGTTCCATTGATCCGCTGATGGACCGCAAACCGCCGCGGCGCGACGGAACGGAGCTTCTGAATGCCTTTATTGCGGCGCCGAATCCGGATGCTTTCATGCGCTCGCTGATGCCGCAATCAGAAGAATATGCCCGCCTGATGCGCAACAAACTGGAGCTGGAGCGTGTCCTGGCATCGGGGGGCTGGGGGCCGCAAGTGCCGGCCTCCGCCCTGCGTCCGGGGCAATCGGGCAGCGCCGTGGTGGCGCTCAGAAATCGTTTGATTGCAATGGGGTATATGGGGCGGTCCGCCACCATGACCTATGATGCGGATTTGCAAAAGGCCGTGCAGGCGTTTCAGGACAATATGGGCCTGAACGCCGATGGGGTTGCCGGACCGGCCACCATCCGCGCCATCAATACCCCGGTTCAGGAGCGCCTGAAGTCGATCATCGTCGCCATGGAGCGTGAGCGCTGGCTCACCATCGACCGCTCGAAACGCTATATCTGGGTCAATCTGGCCGATTTCACCGCGCGCATCGTTGATGCGGGACAAATTACCCTCGAAAGCCGGTCCGTGATCGGCAAGAATACGGCCAGGACCCGTTCGCCGGAATTTTCGGATATGATGGAATATCTGGAGGTTAATCCGTCCTGGAACGTGCCGCGTTCGATTTCCGTGGGCGAGTATCTGCCCGGTATGATTGCCTCGGGTGGGGCATCGGCGCGTCATTTGCAACTGGTCGATGGTCGCGGCAGGGTCGTGCCGCGTTCGGCGGTGAATTGGGAAGCCTATACGCCCGCGAGTTTCCCCTTTGACCTGCGCCAACCGCCGTCGCGCGGCAATGCGTTGGGTCTTGTGAAATTCATGTTCCCCAACTCGCACAACGTGTACTTGCATGACACGCCGTCGAAATCGCTGTTTGCGCGTGAAGTGCGCGCCTTCTCGCATGGTTGTATTCGACTGCACAAGCCGTTCGATTTTGCGTACACATTGCTGGCGGCGCAGGAACCCGATCCGAAAGCGTATTTTGATGGCATTCTGCGCTCCGGGCGCCAAACCAAGGTGATGCTTGAAACCCCGTTGCCGGTGCATCTGGTGTATCGCACTGCCGTGACCGATACGCGCGGACGTATGGGCTACCGTACCGATGTCTATGGCCGTGATGCGAAGGTCTGGAAGGCGCTGGTCGCGGCGGGAGTTGTGTTGCCGGGGCAGGGGTAAAGCCTGCGCAAACCCGGTGGCAGCCGTGTCGCATTTGACAAAACGGTTTCATTTAAGCCGGAGGCGGATTACATAAAGCTGAGCCTGCAACGCAGCCGGGGAAGCACATGACAGAGGATATTGAAGCGCGCGTCATCGCCATTCTGGCCGAACAGGCGGTGATGGATCCGGGCGAAATTACCCCGAACATGACGCTGGAGCAGTTGAAACTCGACAGCCTCGGCATGGTCGAGGCGATTTTTGCCTTTGAAGAAAATTTTGATATTTCCATCCCGTTCAACGCCTCCGAGCCGGAAAAAAGCGCTTTCGATACCTCGTCGGTCGGCGCGGTCATCGCGGCGGTAAGAGATTTGGTTCGGGACAAGGCCTGACATGCGCCGCGTTGTCATCACCGGGGCGGGGACGATTAACGCGCTCGGGCGGGATGTGGCCGAGACATGTGACGCTTTCAAGGCCGGGCGGTCCGGTATTGTGGAGTTGCAATTTGAAGATTCTGATCGTTTGTCGATTCGTCAGGGCGCACAAGTGCAGGGCTACGACCCGACGGCGTATTTCGACCGCCAACAAATCGCGCTTTTCGACCGCTACACCCAATTCGCCCTACTCGCCGCCGAACAGGCCATCGCCCAATCCGGCCTGACATTTGAGGGCGCGTTGGCGGAGCGGGCCGGGGCGGTGCTGGGCAATTCCGGCGGCGGGCTGATCACGCAAAACGACGCTTTCCGCGCGGTTTTCGCCGAGGGCAAGAACCGGGTGCATCCCTTCACCGTGCCCAAACTGATGAACAACGCCGCCGCCAGCCACATTTCCATGCAGCACAATCTGCGCGGCCCGACTTTCACCGTTTCTACCGCCTGCGCCAGCGCCAATCACGCCATGGGTCAGGCCTTTTCCATGATCCGTTCCGGCATGTCCGAAGTGATGCTGACGGGCGGGGCGGAGAGCATGTTGTGTTTTGGCGGCATCAAGGCGTGGGAAGGGTTGCGGGTGATGACGCATGATGCGATGCGGCCGTTTTCCGCCAACCGTTCCGGCATGTTGCAAGGCGAGGGGGCGGCGGTCTTTGTCTTTGAGGAACTGGAACATGCGCGCGCCCGCGGGGCGGAAATTCTGGCCGAAGTCGCGGGGTTCGCCATGTCGGCGGATGCGAGCGATATCGTCAAACCCGCCCGACACGGCCCGGTCCGCGCCATCGCCGGCGCGTTGAAAGACGCAAGGCTCGACCCGTCCGAAGTGGGCTACATCAACGCCCACGGCACCGCGACCGAGATTAACGACCGTGTCGAATGCGCCGCCATCGCTGAGGTTTTCGGCCCTGCCGCGCAGCAGGTCATGCTGTCCTCAACCAAAGCGATGCACGGCCATGTGATCGGCGGCACTGGCGCCATCGAATTGCTGGCCTGCCTGTTGGCGCTTGGCGGGGGGGTGATCGCGCCGACGATCAATTATCAGCAGCCGGACCCGAACTGCCCGCTCGACGTGGTGCCCAACGAGGCGCGGCAGGCGCCCGTCACCGCCGTCCTGTCCAACGCCTTCGCCTTTGGGGGTTTGAACGCGGTTCTGGCTCTGCGCAAAGCCCCATAAATCCGTAAAAAAAACCCAACAAAAAAGGGCCGCGAAACCGCGACCCCCCGTTTCTGTCCGTTGCGCCAGATTATTCCGTCGCCGGAGCTTCCGTTGCCGGAGCTTCCGTCGCCGGTGCCTCTTCGGCTTTCCCGCCAGACCCCGGCGTGCCAAGGCTGGCATAAGCGTCGGTGAAGCCGGTCAGCGACATCGGGATTTCAACCCGCGCATCCGGTTTCGCCGCGGGCGAAATGATGATTTTCGCCATTTTCCCGGCTTTATACAGCCCCAGATCCTGCGCCGTCAGGCCCATCTGCACCACGCAGCCAACGTTGTCGCAGAAGCGGAACGGGTAAACCCGCGCCTGATTGCTGTCCACTTTCAGTTGCAGGTTGGCCGGCAGGAAGGTGCCGAGCGGCAGGATGACCATGGACCCGGCCACCGCCTCGCCCTGTGCTTCTTCCAGCTTGCCAACCGTCACCTTGCCGACCGGATTGGCTTCCGGGGTTTCGCGCAGGATTTGAACCAACTGACACGGATCGTCGCCATCCGGATTGCGCAGGCATTCGCGGCTCCAGTCGCCGAACACGCCGTCAATATAAGTTTCAAGCGGCACCGGCTGGCCAATATCAAGCGCAGTCTCCTGTGCCAGAGCGGCACCCGGTAGCGCGATCAGTGCAGCAGCGGCGAGGGTTTTCAGGGAGTAAGCCATTGGATTTTCCGTATTTGTTTATCTCGCCTGTCCCTAACACGACAGGACGGCGCTGTCAGCGACCAAATGCGCGGGGGGCGCCCCTGTGGGGAAATTTGCCGATTTTTAAGCGGCGGATTGGGGGGGTGAAAGGGGGCAAAAGAAAAGACCCGCACCAATGCGGGCCTTTTCCGAAATGAAAATCTCCCTGCCGGACTGTCGCCAGCTAGTAGGGTGACGCTACGACAGATAAGGTGGTGGGTCAATCGTTTGCATGTGTCATGCGTAAAAAAGCCGCGCCCAAAGGCGCGGCCAGTCTGACAGGGAGGAAGTATCCGGGGAAAGATTCGGCCCCGGATGTTTTCGGTATGACAGGAAAAGGTTAAGAATGTATTGTCGCGGCGAATGATCGGCGGAAAAATTGCGAGGATAGCATGGACGGGCGGATTTTCCTTGGAGGTGGCGGCGCGGATTACGGCGAAAAGCAGGGGCTGCTGACCAAATTTGCCAACCGGCACGGGCTGATTGCGGGCGCGACGGGTACCGGCAAGTCGGTCACGCTGCAAATTCTGGCGGAAGGCTTTTCGGCGCAGGGCGTGCCGGTGTTTATGTCCGATGTGAAGGGTGATTTGTCCGGCCTCGGGGCGTCTGGCTCGACGGAACACAAGCTGCACGACGCCTTCCAGTCCCGCGCCGCGCAACTCGGCTTTGACGATTACCGCTATGAGGCCTTTCCCGTCACCTTTTGGGACTTGTACGGCGAACAGGGCCACCCGATTCGCACCACGGTTGCCGAGATGGGGCCGCTTTTGCTGTCTCGCCTGCTGGAGTTGACCGAGGCGCAGGAAGGGGTGCTGAACATCGCGTTCCGCGTGGCGGATGAGGAGGGGCTGGCACTGCTGGACCTGAAGGATTTGCGCGCGCTTCTGGTGCATGTCGGCCAGCGGGCGCAGGAGCTTTCGCTACAGTTCGGCAACGTGTCCGTATCCTCCGTCGGCGCCATTCAGCGTGCGCTTCTGGTGCTGGAAAATCAGGGCGGGGCGGAGCTTTTTGGCGAACCGGCGCTCGATCTGGCCGATATTTTCCGCGTCGATCCGGATGGGCGCGGGCGCATTTCCATCCTCGCCGCCGACAAGCTGATGGCCGCGCCGCGCCTCTATGCCACCTTCCTGCTCTGGCTCCTGTCGGAGCTTTTTGAGGAGCTGCCGGAGGTGGGCGATCCGGACAAACCAAAGCTGGTGTTCTTTTTCGACGAGGCACATCTTCTGTTCGACGATGCGCCTAAGGCCTTGATTGATAAGGTAGAACAGGTCGCGCGGTTGATCCGTTCCAAGGGGGTAGGCGTGTATTTCTGCACCCAGAACCCGGCGGATGTGCCGGAAGATATTTTGGGCCAGCTGGGCAACCGCATCCAACACGCCCTGCGCGCCTTCACCGCCCGCGACCGCAAACAACTGCGCCTCGCCGCCGAGACCTACCGCGACAATCCCCGCTTCTCCACCGAAGATGCGATTCGCGATGTCGGCGTGGGCGAGGCGGTGACCTCAATGCTGGAAGCCAAGGGCGGGCCGGGGATGGTTGAACGCACCCTGATCCGCCCGCCGTCCTCCCAACTTGGCCCGATTGATGCCCAAACCCGCGCGGAACTGATGGCGGCTTCCCCCATCGCGGGCAAATATGAAACCCGGCTCGACCGCGAAAGCGCGTTTGAACTGCTGAAAGCGCGGGCTGAAAAGGCGGCGGCGGAAGCGACGGAAGCGGAGAAAACCGACACCGCCCGCGAACACAATCGCGCCCGCCGATACGGCGGCTCTGGCGCTGCCAAAGCCTACAGCGCCCCGCATTCCCGTTCGCGCAAGAAAGAAGAGGGTTTTGGCTCGGCGCTGTCGTCTGCCGTGATCAAGGAACTCAAAGGCACCACCGGCCGCCGCATCGTGCGCGGCCTGTTCGGCACGTTGTTCAAGGGGCGGTAAGCTCTGTGGCTGGGGGCACACCCCCAGACCCACACTACAAACCGGGGGGCCAGCCCCCCGGACCCCCGGGAGTATTTTCCCTAAGAAGAAAGGGGAGCAGGGATCACCCCCTCTCTTCTTCTTAGTCTAAATACTCACAACATGGCGGTTCGTTTACTCAGGGCGTATTTTCAGTTCGCTGACCCGTTGTCCTTCGCGCCCTGTGACTTCGAAGCGGAAGCCGTGGAAGGAGAAGACCTGACCGATGGCGGGAATCATTTGCGCTTCGTGGATCACCAGCCCGGCGATGGTATTGGCTTCTTCATCCGGCAGGGACCAGTCGCAGGCGCGGTTGAGGTCGCGGATGGTGGTGGTGCCGTCCACCACGATGGATCCGTCCGCGTCGGTCGCGAATTCTTCGCGTTGTTGCTCGATATCAAATTCGTCGGTGATTTCGCCCACGATCTCTTCGAGGATGTCCTCCAGCGTGATCAGCCCTTGTAGCGAGCCGTATTCGTCCACCACGAGGGCGAAATGGGTGTGGCGCTTCAGGAAGTTGCGCATCTGGTCGTCGAGCGTGGTGGTTTCGGGCACGAAATAGGGTTTCATCGCCACCTCCATCACGTCGAACGTATCGAAGGCGCGGTTGCGGGCCTTTTCGCCTGCGCGCGCTTCTGCCGCCGCGCCGGCTGCATACATGGCGCGGTTGAGGTCTTTGGCGTGGATCACACCGATGATGTTTTCCGGTTCGCCGCGCCAGACCGGCAGGCGGGTATAGGGCGAAGCCAGCGCGCGTTCCAGCACCTCGCGGGCCGGGCTGTCGGCGTTGATGGTTTCGATCTTGGAGCGGTGCAGCATGATTTCGTCCACCGTGCGCTCGCCCAAATCCAGCGCGCCCAACAGCCGGTCGCGGTCTTCCTTTTGCACCGCCCCCTCCGAGTGCCCCAGACTGATCGCCCCGGCAATCTCCTCGCGCGCCAGCAGGTGCGCATCCGGGTCGGTTTTGACCCCGAAAAGGCTCAGGATCAGCCGGGTAAAGGCGCGGATGGCGCTGACGATGGGCGAGAACAGGATAACCACCAGCCGGATCGGGCCGGAGACCCGCGCGGCGGCGGCTTCGGGCTGGGTGATGGCGTAGGTCTTGGGCAGCACTTCCGCGAAGACCAGCACCAGCAGCGTCATTACCAGCGTCGCCCAGGCCACCCCCGCTTCCCCCAGCGCCCGCGTGAACAGGGCGGTGGCCAGCGAGGTGGACAGGATGTTGACCAGGTTATTGCCCAGAAGCACCGAGCCGATCAGCCGTTCGTTGTCCTCGGTGATGCTCAGCGCGCGGGTCGCGCCGCGGTCGCCTTTATCGGCCTTGGCGTGCAATTTGCCGCGCGACGCGGCGGTCAGCGCGGTTTCCGAGCCGGAGAAGAAGGCCGACAGGGCGATCAGGGCGAGGATGGCGCCGGCGGTCCACCAGAAAGCGGTGTCGAGGATGAAGCCGGTGGTCTCGGGCATGGGGGTGGTCCTTTTTGTTACCCCCTTTGTATGCGACCGGCGGGGGCGTGTTTCAAGAGGCGGAAGCGATCAGGGCGAGGGCATGGTCGCGCCCGGCGCGGCGCACCTTGTCGCGGCCCGGCGCACCGAATTCCACCGTTTCTGTCCGGGTGCCGTCTGCGGTGGCGAGGCCGAAACAGACCCGGCCTTCCGGTTTGAACTCCGAGCCACCCGGCCCGGCGATGCCGGTGATCGAAACCGCAATGTCGGCGCCGGAGACCCTGCGCGCCCCCTCCGCCATTTCCCGCGCCACCGCTTCCGACACCGCGCCATGCGCTTCCAGCGTTGCTTCTGACACGCCGAGCGCGCGCATTTTTGCGCCGTTGCAATAGGTGACGAACCCTTCGAGAAAGACGGCGGAGGCGCCGGGCGGGTCGGTCAGGGCGGCGGCGACCATGCCGCCGGTGCAGCTTTCCGCCGTCGCGACGGTCCGCCCGCGCGCTGTCAGCGCGGCAATCAGCTCAGCGGCGCTCACATGAAGCCTATATGGTAAACGCCCGCCGCCGCCAGCGTCAGCAGCCCGGCAAACAGCCCGGCAAATACGTCGTCCAGCATCACGCCCTGCGCATCGCCGCGATCATCGGCCCAACGCACCGGCCCGAGCTTGACGATGTCGAACAGGCGGAAGAACAGGAAAGCGGAAATCAGGCCGGGCCAGAGCCGCAACACATCCGCCCCCATCATGTAAGCTCCAAACGAGACCGGCCACAGCGCGATCCACTGCCCGACCACCTCGTCGATCACCACTTCCGATGGATCCTTGACCCCGGTCTGCGCCGTGTAGCGCGCGGTGGCCCACAGCCCGGCGAGATAGGCGGCGACAATGGCCAGCCCCAGCGCCAGCGGCCCGCCCAGCACATGCAGTGCCCAGAAAATCGGCAGCGCCGCCAGCGACCCCCATGTCCCCGGCGCTGGTTTCAGGTGGCCGACAAATCCCACGGTTGCGATCAGTTTTTCCATACCCTTGCCCTTGCGTCTTTATGTGTTCTTCAGGCTACCCCCATTTTACGCCCGTATTTGCCAGGGGGCTAGTCCCTGCGTGAAGTGGGGGTGGTGACGTTGGGGCATAGGTTTGCCTAATAATTGTGCAATGGGTAAAAATGCGGCACAAGCGGCGGGAGATTGGCGGCGGAGATTGGGGACGGGAGCTCGGTGCAAAACGGGTCAGGACATATGCAGGAAATTGCCTTTGCGGGCGGGGTGCGGTTGGCGCCGCCGGTGGCGCTGGCGCCGATGGCGGGGATTACCGACCTGCCGTTTCGCAATCTGGTGCAGGGTTTTGGCGCCGGGCTGGTGGTGTCGGAGATGGTGGCCAGTCAGGAGATGGTGCAGGCCAAGCCGGGGGTGCGCGAGCGGGCCGAGCTGGGGCTGGGCGCGGCGGCGACCTCGGTGCAACTGGCGGCGCGCGATCCGTATTGGGCGGGGGAGGCGGCGCGCATGGTGGAGGCAAATGGCGCGCGGCTGATCGACATCAACATGGGCTGTCCGGCGAAGAAGGTGGTTGGCGGGTTTTCCGGCTCGGCGCTGCTGAAAGACCTCGATCTGGCGGTGGAGATCATCCGCGCCATTACCCGCGCCGTATCGGTGCCGGTGACGCTGAAAACCCGGCTGGGCTGGGACGCACGCGACCTCAACGCCCCGGAACTGGCGCGCCGGGCGGAGGCGGAGGGCGTTGCGATGCTGACCATTCATGGCCGCACCCGGTGTCAGTTTTACAAGGGCCGGGCCGATTGGACCGCCATTCGTGCCGTGGTCGAGGCGGTGCGCATCCCGGTTCTGGCCAATGGCGATATTACCAGCGTTGACGCGGCGCGCGCGGCGATGGCGGCTTCCGGCGCGGCGGGGGTGATGGTGGGCCGCGCGGCGGGGGGGCGGCCCTGGCTGCTGGCGGAAATCGGCGCGGCGCTTTTCGGCGCCCCTGCGCCCGAAATCCCGCGCGGCGCGGCGCTTCTGGCCATGATCGAGGGGCATTACCGCGCCTCGCTCGACTTTTATGGCCCCGATCTTGGCCGCCGGGTGATCCGCAAACATCTCGGCTGGTATATGGACCGGGCGGGAACCGGGCCAGCGCTGCGCCGGCGCATCCTGTCCAGCCCGCACCCGGCGGAGGTTCTGGCCGCGTTGCCGGAGGCCATTCTGGGCGCGGCGCAGGAGGTGCGGGATGCAGGGTGACGCCCTCTGGACCGCGTTGCCGATCCCGGCGCTGATCCTCGATGCACAGGGGCAGATCGAGGAGGTTAATGCCGCCGCCGAAGCCTTCCTCAACACCTCGGCCAAGGGGCTGGTCGGGCAAGCGGCGGCGGCGGCGATCCCGGCGCCGGACGCGCTTTGGCAGGCGCTGGAGCGGCTGGGATCGGGAACGATGTTTTTGCATGGGCTGGAGATTGCTTCGACGCCGTGCGACCTGCATCTTGCCCCGCTGCCGGGCCGCGCGGGGGCGGTGCTGCTGTTGTTGCAACCGCGCGAGGCGGGGGGCTGGCTCGATCAGGCGGGCAGTGCGCGGCGCGCGGCGCGCTCGGCCATCGGCATGGCGGAAATGCTGGCGCATGAGATCAAGAACCCGCTGGCCGGGATCACCGGCGCGGCGCAGCTTTTATCAATGGAACTGGGGCGCGAGGGGCGCGAACTGACCGATCTGATTGTCGCCGAAAGCCGCCGCATCGTGGCGCTGTTGGAGCAGGTCGAGGAGTTTGGCGACCTGCGTCCGCCGAAACGCGCGGCGGTGAACCTGCACGACTTGTTGGAGCGCGCCCGTCGTTCGGCGCGGGCGGGGTTCGGCGCGCGCGTGACCTTCTGCGAGGCCTATGACCCTTCGCTGCCGGAGACCTTTGCCGACCCGGATCAGCTGATGCAGGTCTTGCTCAATCTGTTCAAGAACGCCGCCGAGGCGATGGGGGCGGCGGGGGGCACAATCACGTTGCGAACCTATTACGATGCGGGGCTGCGGGTGCGGCGGGCGGATGGCTCGGCGCTGGCGCTGCCCTTGCAGTTGGAGATCATCGACGACGGTCCCGGCCTGCCGCCGGAAATCGCCGGGCAGGTGTTTGAACCCTTCGTGTCGGGGCGCGAAAACGGCACCGGGCTGGGGCTGGCGCTGGTGTCGAAAATCGTGGCCGACCATGAGGGGCTGATTGCGGTCGAGAGCCGGCCGGGGCGGACGGTTTTCCGCCTGTCGCTGCCGCGCGCGCCGCAGATAAAGGAGAGATGAGATGGATGGCACGGTGCTTCTGGCCGATGACGACCGCACGATCCGCACGGTTCTGACCCAGGCGTTGACCCGCGCGGGGTGCCGGGTCCATGCCACGGGCTCGCTGGCCACGCTCCGGCAATGGGTCGCGGAGGGGCGCGGGGATCTGGTGATTTCCGACGTGGTGATGCCGGACGGAAACGGGTTGGAGGCGCTGCCGGAAATCGCCGCGTCGCGCCCCGGCCTGCCGGTGATCGTCATTTCGGCGCAAAACACCCTGATGACCGCGGTTCGGGCGCAGGAGGCGGAGGCGTTTGACTACCTGCCCAAACCGTTTGACCTGCCGGACCTGATGCACCGCGCGGCGCAGGCGCTGGCGAGCCGCCGCCGGGCGGTGCCGGAGAGGCGCGAAGCCGAGGCGGCGCCGGAATTGCCGCTGATCGGCCACGCGCCCGCCATGCAGGCGCTTTACCGCCTCGTGGCACGGCTCTTGCCCTCCGACCTGCCGGTGCTTCTCTGCGGCGAAAGCGGCACGGGGAAATCGCTGTTGGCGCGCGCTTTTCATGACCTGTCGGAGCGCCGGGACGCGCCGTTTGTGGTGGTCACGGGGGAGGACATATCGGCGGCGGCGCGGGTGGGCGGCGGCACGCTGGTGCTGGAGGAAATTACCGATTTCGACGCGGGCGCACAGGCGCGGCTGACCCGGATGCTGGACGGGTTTTCGGGGGCGCGGGTTCTGGCGACGGCGGGGCCGGGGCTGGAGGCGGCGCGGGCGGAGGGGCGGTTTCGCGACGACTTGTTTTACCGCCTCGCGGGGGCGCAGATCGACCTGCCGCCGCTGCGCGACCGCCTTGAGGACATTCCGGCGCTGACGGCGCATTTTCTGGCCCGCACCGGCACGCCCGCCCGCTTCACGCCGCAAGCGTTGACCCGCCTCGCGCAGCACCGCTGGCCGGGCAATCTGCGCGAATTGGAACATGCGGTGGCGCGGCTGGCGGCGACGGGCGGGGCGGAAGAGATCGACGCGGAGGCGGTGGCGGAGGTGTTGCAGACCGGCGCGGCGGGGGCACCGGCGGGGCCAACGGACAGCCTGTCGGCGGCGGTGGCGCAGCATGTGCGGCGCTATTTCGACCTGCACGGCGCTGACCTGCCGCCGCCCGGCGTCTATCAGCGGGTGCTGCGCGAGGTTGAGACCCCGTTGATCGAGATCGCGCTGGAGGCGACCGGCGGCAACCAACTGCGCTGCGCCGAGATTTTGGGCATCAATCGCAATACCTTGCGTAAAAAGATCACGGATTTGGGAATTGTGGTGACAGCGCGGCGCAAATTGATGTAAATGGGTCACAGACGTGGCCGAATGAACGCAGAATCGGAACGGTTCAGCGGATGTGCCGCGCGGGGGACGCTTTGGATCAGACGATTCGCATGGCAAAACGGCAGCGCGAGGGGCGCAAGGACAGCCTTGAGCGGTTGGCGAAGCTGCGCCGTCAGCGCCGGGTGCGCAATGCGGGTACGCTGAGCCTGTTCATCCTCGGCCCGCTGCTGGCGCTGGCGACTTACCTGTCCATGGGCCCGTTTGATCAGGGGGTGGATAGCGCGACGCTGCAACTGATCCTGCTCGCCGATTTGATCTATGTCCTCGTGGTGGCGGCGCTGGTCCTGTCCGGTGTGCTGCGCATGGTGATCGCGCGGCGCAACCAATCCGCCGGGTCGCGGCTGCATCTGCGCCTGACCGGGGCGTTTGCGCTGCTGGCCCTGCTGCCGACCATCCTCGTGGCGATTTTCGCGGTGCTGACGGTGTCGCTCGGGCTGGAGGGTTGGTTTTCGGAGCGGGTCAGCCGGGTGGTGCGCAATTCGCTGGCCGCCGCGGAAGCCTATGAGCGCGAACATCGCGACGGGCTGATCGCCGATGCGGAGGGCATCGCGCTGATCCTCGAACTGGCCAAGGCCAATGACGTGTTGCTGCCCGACGAGGTGCTGCGCCCGCTGTTGGAGCGCGAACAGACCAAATCGCATCGCGGGCTGCATGAGGCCTTCATCATCGACGGGGAGGGCGCGTTGCTCCTGCGCGGCGCCAGCTCTTATCTCTTCAATTACGAGCAACCCGGTGCGGCGGAACTTGCCCGCGCGCTGGCCGGGGAAACCGTGGTGATCGAGGATTGGGAGAACGACGAATTTCGGGCCCTGATCCGGCTCGATGGCTGGGCGGACCGGCTGCTTTACGTCAGCCGCTCGGTGGATGGCGGCATTCTCGACTTGCTGGATGAAACGCAGGAAACCGTTGTTTTCTATCAACAAATGGAGAGCCAGCGCGGGGTTCTGCTGCTCGGCGTCGGGCTGATTTACCTTGGTTTTGCGGTGATCCTCATTCTGGCGGCGACCTGGCTTGGCATGTGGTTTGCCGAACGGCTGGCGCGCCCGATCGGGCGGCTGGTTTCGGCGGCGGAGCGGGTCGGCGAGGGGGATTTGTCGGTGCAGGTGGTCGAGGAGGAGACCGGCGACGAGATCGAAGTGCTGGGCCAGATGTTCAACCGCATGACCCGGCAGCTTTCCGGGCAGCGTGCGCGGCTGGTGGAGAACACCGCGCAGATCGAGCGCCGCCGCCGCCTGTTTGACAGCGTGTTGTCCTCGGTGACGGCGGGGGTGATCGGGCTGGACAGTGACGGGGGGATTGCCTTTCTCAACCGCGCCGCGCGCGACATGCTCGACCTTGAGGGCGAGCCGGAACACCGCGAATTAAAACTGGTGGTGCCGGAATTTGGCCCGTTGCTCGACCAGCTCGAAGAGGGGCGCGGGCGGCAGGTGCAGGAGGAACTGGGGCTGCAACGCATGGGGCGGCAGGAGCGGCTTCTGGTGCGCATCGCGCGGCGCTTCTCCGACGAGGGCGAGGTGGAGGGCTATGTGATCGCCTTTGACGACGTGACCAACCTTGTCGCGGCGCAGCGCATGGCGGCTTGGGGCGACGTGGCGCGGCGCATTGCGCATGAGATCAAGAACCCGCTCACCCCGATTCAGCTTTCCGCCGAGCGCATCCGGCGCAAGTTTTCGCGCAAGCTCGACGAGCAGGATGCGGAGGATCTCGACGGGTTGACCGGCGTTATCGTGCGCCAGACCGAGGATCTGCGTCGCATTGTCGATGAGTTCTCCAAATTTGCCCGTATGCCGGAGCCGAAGAAGAAGCCAGCGGATCTGAGCGAATTGCTGCGCGGGGCGGTGGTATTGCAGAAGGCCGGGCAGGTTGGGGTTGAGTTCGACGTGGATATTCCGAAGGCGCCGCTGCGCGCCGAGTTGGATGAGACCATGATCGGGCAGGCGCTGACCAACCTGATCAAGAACGCGGGCGAAGCCATTGAAAGTCTTGTAGAAAAGGGCGAGGTGCCCGAGGGGCACGCGCCGACGATCCGCATTCGGCTGGAACAGGCCGAAGGCGCGCAGGGGCCGGAAGCGGTGATCCGTATTTCCGACAACGGCATCGGTCTGCCGGAGGACCGGATGAAGCTGTTTGAGCCGTATGTCACCACGCGCGAAAAGGGCACCGGCCTTGGCCTGCCCATCGTGAAGAAGATCATCGAGGAGCATGGCGGCACGTTGTCGCTGGAGGATGCAGAGATATTTGGCGGCGCGGCCAGGCCCGGCGCCATGGCGGTCGTGCGCTTGCCGGTCGGAGAGACCGGACCCACAGAGCCGGAATTATAACAGGGAGCAGAAAAATGGCGGATATCCTGATTGTGGACGACGAGCGCGACATTCGCGAGTTGATTTCCGATATTTTGCAGGACGAGGGCTTTTCGACCCGGCTGGCGGGCACGGCGGAGGGGGCGGTGGCCGAGGTCAAGCGCGAATTGCCCGCGCTGATGATCCTCGACATCTGGCTCAAGGACAGCGATCTGGACGGGATCGACATCCTGAAGATGGTCAAGCGCGATCACCCGGAGGTGCCGGTGGTGATCATTTCCGGGCATGGCAATATCGAGATTGCGGTCGCGGCGATCAAGCAAGGCGCTTATGATTTCATCGAAAAGCCCTTCAATATCGACCAGCTGATGGTGGTGATTTCGCGCGCCATGGAGACATCGCGGCTACGGCGCGAGAATGTCGAATTGAAGCGCAAGGATGGGGGCGCGGTCGAGTTCATCGGTGAGTCGGCGGCGTCCAAGGCATTGAAAACCAATCTGGAAAAGGTCATGCGCTCGAACGGGCGGGTGATGCTGAACGGCCCTGCCGGGGCGGGCAAGGAGTTGGCGGCGCGCACCATTCACGCCGGGTCGGAGCGGGCCGGGGCGCCGTTTGTCGTGGTCAATTCCGCTGTGGTGGAACCGGAGCGGATGGAGGAGGTGTTGTTCGGTCGCGAAACGGCGGAGCGGGGCATCGAGCCGGGGCTTTTGGAGGAGGCCAACGGGGGCGTGTTGTATTTCGATGAGGTGGCGGACATGCCGCTGGGCACGCAGTCGAAAATCCTGCGGGTGCTGGTGGAGCAGAGTTTTGCGCGGGTTGGCGGGCATGACAAGATCAAGGTCGATGTGCGGGTCATTTCCTCGACCACCCGCGATCTGGCCGCTGAAATTGCCGCCGGGCGCTTCCGGGAGGAGTTGTTCCACCGCCTGAACGTGGTGCCGATCGAAGTGCCGTCGCTGATGGACCGGCGCGAGGATATTCCGCTGCTGGCGCGCCATTTCATTGAGGGGTTCAACCAGTCGCAGGGCCTGCCGTTGCGCGAGATCAGCGACGAGGCGGCGGCGGTGCTGCAAAGCATGGCCTGGCCGGGCAATGTGCGGCAGTTGAAGAACGTCATTGAGCGGGTGCTGATCCTTGGCGATGGCACGGGGCCGATCGAGCCGGACGAATTGCCCGCAGGCGAGGGCGGCGGCGAAGGCTCAGCGGCGGGGGTTCTGCCCGCCGCTCTGGCCACGCTGCCCCTGCGCGAGGCGCGCGAGGCCTTTGAGCGCGAATATCTTCTGGCGCAGATCAACCGTTTTGGCGGCAACATTTCCCGCACGGCGAATTTCGTCGGCATGGAGCGTTCGGCGCTACACCGCAAGCTCAAGAGCCTTGGCGTGGTGACGGGCAACAAGGCCGGGGCGCGGGTGGCTTACTTCGCGGGGGAGGGAGAGTGATTTTTAATCAATGGGTTGCGTGGCGAAGTTAAGGTATCACTTTAACTTCTGGCGCGGCGCTTTTCACGCGCCACACCCTTGACCTTCGCGCCCCCCTCTGCCAATGCTTTGCCGATCAGCCCGGATAAGCAGGGAGCGGTTCCGTGAAAGTCATCATTTGCGGCGCGGGTCAGGTTGGCTGGCAAATCGCGCGTCATCTTTCGCAGGAAAACAACGATGTGACGGTGGTGGATTCCAACCCCGACCTTGTGGCGCGGGCGACGGAGACCCTCGACGTGCAGGGCGTTTCGGGCTTTGCTTCTTACCCGGATGTGCTGGCCGGGGCGGGGGCGCGGGATGCGGATATGATCATCGCCGCGACCCATTCCGACGAGGTGAACATGGTCACCTGTCAGGTGGCGCATTCGATTTTCGAGGTGCCGAGCAAGATCGCCCGCCTGCGCGCGCAGAGCTATCTCGACGCGATTTACGCCGATCTCTATCGCAGCGAACACCTGCCCATCGACGTGGTGATCAGTCCGGAGCGTGAAGTTGCGGCGGCGGCTTTGCGGCGTCTGTCTTCGCCCACCGCCTTTGAGCGCGAGAGTTTCCTCGGCGGTGAGGTGACGTTGCTCGGCATTCAGATCGACGAGGAATGCCCGGTGGTCAACACGCCGCTGCGGCAATTATCCGAGCTGTTTTCGACCCTGAAATCCATCGTGGTCGGGGTGCGCCGCGACGGGGTTCTGTTCGCGCCGGAGCCGTCGGATCAGATTTTCCCCGGCGATCAGGTGCATGTGTTTTCACCGACCTGTGACGTGGAGCGCACCCTTGAGGTGTTTGGCAAATTCGTGAGCCAGCAGGAACGGGTGGTGATCCTTGGCGCGGGCAATGTCGGGCTTGCGGTGGCGGAGGCGCTGGAGAAGAACCAGACCGGGGTGCGCGCCAAGCTGGTGGAGCTGAACCGCGAAACGGCGGAGCAGGCGGCGGACCGGCTGGAGCGCACGGTGGTGTTGCACGGCAACGCGATGGACCCCGCGCTGCTTAAGGAGGCGGGGATTGGCCGGGCGGATGCGGTTCTTGCGGTGACGGATGATGACAAGGTGAACCTGCTGGCTTCGGTGCGCGCCAAGAAGGCGGGCTGTCCGATGTCGGTTTGTCTGGTCAATGATCCGAGCCTGACGCCGTTGATGGATCCGCTGGGCATTGACGCCTATATCAACCCGCGTTCGACCACGGTGTCCTCCATCCTGCGCCATATCCGGCACGGGCGGGTGAAGGGGGTGTATTCCGTGGGCGATGCGGAGGCGGAGGTGATCGAGGCGCAGGTCATGGCGACCAGCCCGATTGCCGGGCGTCCCCTCAGCGAGATCGAGTTCCCGGAGGGGGCGCTGGTGGGCGCGATCCTCAAGACCACCCCCAACGGCCCGCAGGTTCTCAAGCCCACCGGCAAGACCCGGCTGGAGCCGGACGACACGGTGGTGATTTTTGCACTGGCGCGCGACGTGCCGGAGGTGGAGCGGCTGTTGCAGGTCTCCATCGACTTCTTCTGACATGGCGGGCCGGGCGCAAAGGGCGCGCGCGGGCCGGGCTGGACGGCGACCGGCGCTGGCGGAGATGCCGCTGGTGGTGCTGGTGGTGGGCGTGGGCGGCCTGGCGATGCTGCTGCCGGGGGCACATGCGGCCTGGGTCGGCGATGCGCGCGTGGCCGAGATTTTCCTGCTCTACGGGGTGTTGACCCTGCTCGGCGGGGCGCTGGTCGGGCTGGCGCAGGCCGGGCGGCGGCGCTCGGACAATCCGCGCCGCCATCTTGGCACCCTGTTCGCGCTGTTCGTCGCGTTGCCGCTGCTCTTTGCCCTGCCGTTTCAGGCGGCGGTGCAACAGACCACCTTCCTCAACGCCTATGTCGAGATGGTTTCCGCCCTGACCACCACCGGCGCGACCCTGTTTGACGATGCCGGGCGGCTCAGCGACAGCCTGCATCTTTGGCGCGCCGTGGTGGCTTGGATGGGCGGGCTGTTTATCTGGGTCGGGGCGGTGGCGGTGCTGGCGCCGATGTCGCTGGGCGGGTTCGAACTGCGCGTTGGCGGCGGGCAGCAGGGCGTCGCGGGCGGTCCCATTCAGGAACGCGCCGATCTCAGCGCCCGCGTGCGCCGCTTCACCGTCGCGCTGGCCCCGCTCTACATCGCGCTGACCGCCCTCGTTGCCGGGCTGTTGGTGCTGGCGGGAGATGCGCCGTTGGCGGCCACGATCCACGCCATGTCGACCCTCTCCACCTCCGGCATCACCCTGCCGGGCGGGGTTTCCGGCGCCGGGGCGGGGATGATCTCCGAGGTCATCGTTGCGGTTTTCCTGCTCTTCGCCCTGTCGCGCGCCACCTTCAGCTACACCCCGTCCGCGCAGAACGCATCGCGCTTTGACCGTCTGCGTCACGACCCGGAAATCCGCATGGCCGCGGCCCTGATCACCATCGTGCCCGCCTTCCTGTTCTTTCGCCACTTCATCGGCGCCTACGAGGTCGCGGGGGCGGGGCTGAATCTGGCGGAGGGGATCGGGGCGCTCTGGGGGTCGGTGTTCACCGTCCTGTCCTTTCTGACCACCGCCGGGTTCGAGAGCGCCGCATGGCAGGGCGCGCGCAGCTGGTCCGGGCTGGAAACCCCCGGCCTGATCCTCGCCGGGCTGGCGCTGTTCGGCGGCGGGGTGGCGACCACGGCGGGGGGCGCAAAACTCCTGCGCGTCTATGCGCTTTACCGCCACGGGCTGCGTGAAATGGAGAAGCTGGTGCATCCCAATTCCGTTGGTGGCGGGGGAACGAGCGGCATTTTGCAACGCGGCGCGGCCTTTCGCGCCTGGCTCTTCTTCATGCTGATGACCCTGTCGCTGGCGATCGTGATGATGGCTTTCGCCTGGTTCGGGGCGGGCTTTGAACGGGCGATGATCCTGTCGATTTCTGCCCTGACCACCACCGGCCCGCTGCTCGATGTCGCCGCGCAGGAGCCGGTGCATCTCGGCCTGATCTCGGTGCCCGAAAAGCTGGTCTATACCGGGGCGATGGTGCTGGGGCGGCTCGAAACCCTCGCCATTGTGGCGCTGTTTTCCCCCGACCTGTGGCGGCGCTGACACATTGGGGCGCATGCACGCGGCTTTAGGGCTGGCAATTTCGGCCTAAGCCCCCCATAGTAAAGGAAACCTGCCGGCTGGCGGCAGTCCGAGACAACAAGAGAAGAAGCGATGGCTGCTGACAGACAGAATTTGCAAGATGCCTTTTTGAACACGGTGCGCAAGGATAAGGTGCCGGTGACGATTTTCCTCATCAACGGGGTGAAATTGCAGGGCGTGATTTCGTGGTTCGACAATTTCTGCGTGCTGCTCAAGCGCGACGGGCAGAGCCAGCTGGTCTATAAACACGCGATTTCCACCATCATGCCGGGCCAGCCGATCAGCCTCTATGACGGGGGCGACACGGGGGCGTGAGCGACCCGGTTTCGCGCGAAGAAAAGCCCACCCGCGCGTGGGTTCTGCATCCTGAACTGACAGCCAATGCCGAGCGCCGGTCCGCCGGGCCTGCACTCGATGAGGCGGTGTCGCTGGCGGCGGCGCTGCCGGGGATGCGCGTTGTGGGCGCCGAAGTGGTGAAGCTGGCGCGGCCGCATCCGGGGCATCTCTTTGGCAGCGGCAAAGTTGATGCGCTGCGCGAGGCGTTTCAGGCCGCCGAGGTGGAACTGGTGCTGATCGACGGGCCGGTCAGCCCGGTGCAGCAACGCAATCTGGAAAAGGCGTGGAAGGTAAAAATCCTCGACCGAACCGGCTTGATCCTTGAAATTTTCTCCGACCGCGCCCGCACCCGCGAAGGCGTGTTGCAGGTCGAGATGGCCGCACTGTCTTACCAACGCACCCGCCTCGTGCGCGCTTGGACCCATCTGGAGCGCCAGCGCGGCGGCTTGGGCTTTGTCGGCGGGCCGGGGGAGACCCAGATCGAGGCCGACCGGCGCGCCATTGACGACCAGCTCGTGCGCCTGCGCCGCCAACTCGACAAGGTGGTGAAAACCCGCGAATTGCACCGCGCTGCCCGTGCCAAGGTGCCCTTTCCCATCGTGGCGCTGGTGGGCTATACCAATGCGGGCAAATCGACCCTGTTCAACCGCATGACCGGCGCCGAGGTGATGGCCAAGGACATGCTCTTCGCCACGCTCGACCCGACGATGCGCGCCATTGATCTGCCCTCCGGGCGCCGGGTGATCCTGTCCGATACGGTGGGCTTCATCTCCGACCTGCCGACGCAACTGGTCGCCGCCTTCCGCGCTACGCTGGAAGAGGTGCTGGGCGCCGACCTGATCCTGCACGTGCGCGACATTTCCGCGCCGGAAAGCGAAGAGCAGGCGGCAGATGTGGAAGCCATTCTGGAGCAACTCGGCGTGCCGGAGGACGTGCCGCAATTCGAGGTGCTGAATAAACTCGACCTGCTGGACGCAGAAACCCGCGCCGCGGTGCTGGCACAGGCGGCGCGGCGCGAAAACTGCCTCGCCATTTCCGCCAGCAGCGGCGAGGGCGTCGCAGACCTGTTTGCCGCCGTTGAAGCCGCGCTGGCCGTCGGCACCCGCCGCGCCAGCCTCGACCTTGACTGGTCTCAGGGCGCCGCACGGGCCTGGCTGCATGAAGCGGGCGTTCTGCGCGCGGAAAGCCAAACCGAAACCGGCTGGCAGATCGAAGTCGATTGGTCCCCCCGCCAAGCCGCCGAATTCGCAGCGGCGTTCCCAGCAATAAAACCACAGCCCTCTTCTTCTTAGAGCAGAAATCGCTAAATCGGGATCAAAATTCTCTGCCTCTCCATCAGCATTCTGCTGATTTCGAACGCGAATTTTGATGCTCGATATTGCAGATTAAAGCAATTTCTTCTTAGCATAAATACTCAAAACCCGCCGGGAACCGGCGGGCCCTGAAAGTGCCAAAACCGCAAACCGTTTTACCGACGCAGCAGGTTCATGAACCCCTTGTTATTGTTATGCAGCCCGCAAAGATTTGTGCGCCACTTGGCGATGCAGCCCGGATATGCCGCAACCGAAGCATCGCCGCATTTATACAGGCGGATGAACCATTCGGTGGCCCCGCTGTCAAACCGCTGACAATCGGCGGCGGTGCCGGAGAACAGGTGCATCGGCGGCTCGGAACTGGTGAAATAATTCTGATGCGCCCAGCCGGTCGCGCCGCTTTCATGCAGCACCGACAACCACTTGCCGGACCGGCCCAGAACCTCGGCACTGGAGCGGTGCGCCATGCGGCGGACCACGCCGTATTTCATGCCCGGCCCGGTGCGCAGGTTCAGAAAGCCATCGCCCGGCGAGTTGATGAAAAAGGTGCCGTCGGTTACGGCCATGTCGGGGGTCAGGTAACTGGCATAGATCCAGCCGACCGTACCATCCTGACGCCGCACCTGCCGCCAGTTGCCGCGCGCGCCCAGAACCCAAAGCTGCTCGCCATTATACATACGGGCCAGAATGCTCAACTCGGCGGACGGATCGCCCGACAGGTTCACATACCCATCTCCGGGCGACAGCACATAGCGGGTTTCGGCGCTGGCGGTGAGCGGGGAAAGCAGCAGCAAAGCCGCGGCAATAAGCGAAAGCAGACGTGTCATATATATGTACCTCCCAACGATGTCTCCGCGACAGGATAGCACATTTTCGCCGCTCTGGCACGGTTGACCCAAAGGCAGTTAGAGCGTTTGACGAAACACCCGAGACATAGAGCATCCCTTAACGCGCCCAAAATCTTTGATTTCAGGCAGTCTTCAGGGGTTCAGGTTTTCGCGTAGAAATTCATAAAATCCCCCCCTTCTTCTTAGAATAAATACTCAAAACCCGCCGGGAACCGGCGGGCTCTGAAAGTGCCAAAAGCGAAAGCGGCTCCATGTGAAGCGGATTGTCGTTTACGGCGCCGGGATAAGCAGGGTGGTGCCCACCGCCGCCGCGCGGGCGAGGTCGGTGTCGAGCGACATGGGCACATATTCGCCCCGCCGCCACAGCTCGCCCAGATCGTCGTAATGGCGCGACAGGAAGTGGCCGGACTGGCCGGTGGAGGTGATGAAGAGGGAACTGTCCGGGTCGGCGAAATCGTAGACCCCGCGATAGCCCGCCCCATGCACGTTGCGGAACGGATCGGTGCCGGTCCCCGCCGTCAGGCCGCGCATCAGGGTGTTGTCGCCGCCCGAGGTGCTTTGCCGGATATTGACCAGCCAGCCGAGATAGGGCGTGTGGCCCAGCACCGGATGGTCCTGCGTCGCCACATGCGCATCGCCCCAGCGCAGCCCGCTCAGGGTGCCGCCATAGCGCTCTTCCAGCCAGATCAGCGCGTCATCCAGCGCCGCCCGCGCCATGTCGGTGCAGCTCTCCTTTGCTGCCGATTGCACCACGTCGCACCAGATACCCGCCCCGTTCACATCACGAAACACCCGCTCGATGAACAGCGGCTCGACATGGGTATAGGCATCCGCCAGCGGCCCCAACTCGTCGCGGATCAGCCGCTCTTGCAGCGCGCGCATCCAGGCGGCATAGATCAGCGGTTCGGGCAGGTATTCGTCCATTTCCCCGTTCCACGCGGCGAGCATGGACAACGCTTCCTGCCGGGCGCGTTCGCGGGTGCCGGCGGGGGCGGCCTCGCCGGTAAACCACAGATCGGCGCCGACGAGGGGCAGCAGGGTGCGGGCGGTGATCGAAACCCGGTCAAGCTGGGTGTCGATGAAGCTTTCGCGCGTATGCACCCGGCGCGCTGCCATCAGCCGTTGCCAGCGCTGCACCCGCTGCGTATCGCCCCAATCCCAACTGACATGCAGCGGGAAGGGGCGTTCGACGGTCTTGTTGTTGGTGTTGCCGATAATGCCGCCCGCCGGGTTGATGAATTCGGGGTTGGCGGCGTAAGGTTCCAGCCCGAGCCAGCGGTTGACCCGCTCCCAGCCCGGCGCGGGCATCCGGCCCAGCGTCATATGCCCGGCATCGCGGCGCGGCATGGCGCCGATGGTTTTGAAGCCGATACTGTCCTTGTCCGCCAGCGTCAGGTTTACGGTCGGACCAACGAAATCCGCCCCCGCTTTGATGCCTTCTTCGACCGATCCGGCCCGCATCAGGGCCATGGCGGCAGAGACCGAGCGGTCCTCGGCGGTCAGCAGGGTCCAGCCCAGCGCGGCGACATGCCCCGGCGGGGTCACGGCGGCCAGCCCGTAATGCTCGCCGGGCAGGACGGGGCCGTTTTCCGACCAGCGCAGGGTGATGGTGCGCGGGGCTTCGTCCTTGATGCGGATGATGGTCTGCCGCTCGCGCATGGGGGCGTAGCCCTCCGGGGTGCGCAGCTCAGACGGGTTGTCGGGGTTCACCTCCTCGATGAACACATCCAGATTGTCCATGTAAGACCCGGTGATGCCCCAGCCGAAATCGGCCGAGCGCCCGGCGAGAATGACCGGCATGCCGGGAACCGTGGCGCCGATGACCCCGCCGGTGGAAAGCTCGAGGCGGGCCAGATACCACAGGGTCGGCGCGGTCAGTTTCAGGTGCGGATCGTTGGCCAGAAGCGCGCCGCCGGCGGTGGTGCGGTCGGGGGCGGCGGCGAAGGCGTTGGAGGCGCCCGCCATGCCGCGCGCGGGCAGGGGGGAGAGCGGGTCTTCCGGCATTGCGGGCCGGACTTGCGCCAGCGCCGGGAAATCGGCGCGCGTCGCATTAAACAGGGCGGAATATTCCGGCAGGGCGACGATGCCGGTGCCCGGTGCGTCGGGCAAGATGTCGAACAGGCGGTCATCCGGCAGCATCAGCGCCGTGCGCGCCCGCAGCACTTCTTCCTGCACCTGCCCGGACATTTGCACCGCCAGTAGTTTCATCACCGCAATGCTGTCCGCCGGAACCCAGGGGGATATGTCATTGGAAAACAGGAACAATTCCGGCGCCCCGCGTCCCAGCGCTCCCTGATTGACCTGATCGAGCCACGCATTGACCCCATGCGCATAGGCTTCCAGCGCGGCCAGCGTTTCCGGCGTCTGCACCGCGACGGCCTCCTGCGCGAGGTGATAAAGATCGAGGCGGCGCATCAGGTCATCGGTCTGAAAGCTGCGCGGGCCGAAAAACTCCGACAGCCTCCCCTGCACCGTGCGCCGCAGCATGATCATTTGCCAAAGCCGGTCCTGCGCATGGGCATAGCCCAGCCCGAAGAACACGTCGTCATCGGTGGCGCCGAAAATATGCGGGATGTTGTTGTTGTTGCGCAGGATTTCCACCGGGGCGGAGATGCCATGCACCGTGGCCTCGGCGTTGTAATCGGGCAGGGAGCGCGAGGCGAGATAATAGGCGCCGCTCAGGCCCGCCAGCGCCAGCGCGATAATGGCGAATGCCAGACGCAGCAGCCATTTGAAAATCTGGTCCATGTTGTCCTGCCCGTGCGTTTGGCCCTCTGGGGAATGCCTCCGGGGAATTCCTGCGGGGATTGGCGAAGCGGTGCCCACGGTTGACCGGGGGCGTTTGCCTGTCAATAAAGGGTGTGAAATTGGGATGCAATGCGGGAGAGATCAGATGGTGAAATGTGCGTTTCTTGGCCTTGGGGTGATGGGCTATCCGATGGCGGGGCATTTGCTGCGGGCCGGACATGAGGTCACGGTCTATAACCGCACCTTCGCCAAGGCCGAAAAGTGGGCGGCGGAATATGGCGGCGGCGCGGCGCGGACCCCGGCTGAAGCGGCGCGCGGGGCGGATATCGTGCTGGCCTGTGTCGGCAATGACGACGATCTGCGGGCGGTAACGCTGGGCGAGGAAGGGGCCTTTGCGGGGATGCAACCCGGCGCCTTGTTCGTCGATCACACCACGGTTTCCTTCGCCGTAATCCGCGAGTTGGAGGCCGCGGCGCGCGCGGCGGGGCTGGGCTTTGTCGACGCGCCGGTATCGGGCGGCCAGGCCGGAGCAGAAAACGGGGTTTTGTCCATCATGTGCGGCGGCGCGGAGAGCGATTTTGCGCGTGCCGAGCCGGTGATGGCGGCTTACGGCAAGTCGATCAAGCGGCTGGGCGAGAGCGGCGCAGGGCAGCTCACCAAGATGGTGAACCAGATCTGCATCGCCGGGCTGGTGCAGGGGTTGTCCGAGGGGCTGCACTTTGCCGAGAAAGCCGGGCTGGACATTCGCGAGGTGGTCGAGGTCATCGCGGGCGGCGCGGCGGGGTCGTGGCAGATGGTCAACCGCCACGCGACGATGGCGGATGGCGAGTTTGATCATGGCTTCGCGGTGGATTGGATGCGCAAGGATCTGGGCATTGTGCTGGCAACGGCGGAGGAAAACGGCGCCTCACTGCCGGTCACGGCGCTGGTGGATCAGTTCTACAAGGATGTGCAGAAAATGGGCGGCGGGCGTTGGGATACGTCCGCGCTGTTGGCGCGTTTGCGGGCGCTGGGGTGAGGTCGCATGGCGGAGCAGGTATATCCCGGACGTAATGGCGCGGTTGATCTGATCCGGGCCGGCGCGCTGATCGGCATGTGTCTTTTGGGCGTGTTATATGTGGTGCCGGAGGCGGAGTGTACGGGGCTGGACTGGGTGGCGACGGAAGCGGTTCGGGTGCTGTTTCAGTTCAAGGTTGTCCTGTTATTCGCCTTTATGCTCGGCTGGGGTGTTGGGGCGCAGATGCGCCGGGCGAAGCGGGCGCGCAGTTCCTTCACCCGGCCGTATCTGCGGCGTCTGGCGGGGCTGGCCGTGCTGGGGGTGCTTGATGTTTTGCTGGTTACCGCCGATGATATGCTGTTGCTTTATGCGTTGTTGGGGTCGGCGATTTTACCACTGCGCCACCTGTCCGCCCGTCGGCTAGCCCAGCTGGCGATTGTGATGTTATATGTGACGCTTTTGCTGACCGGGGCGCTGGCAGGGCTGACCTATAGCGGGGATGTCACCTTGCAGGAAACCGCGTTGGGCGACAGCTATCCGCGCTCAATCCCGTTGCGGGTGGGGATGTGGGTTCATATGTTGCCCATGTTTTTGATGTTCTACGCGCCTTTGGTATTTGCGGCGATGCTGGCGGGGTTGGCAGCGTATAAGAGCGGTTTGCTGGCGTCGGACGGGCCGGGGCGGGCGCGGCTTATGCGGCTGGCGCCGTGGTTCTTTGTGCTGGGGGTGTTGATTCCCTTGGCCTTTCCGACCGAAGGCGGGGAGCCGTGGGTGACATTCGTCGGGTTTCTGACCTTTCCGGTTGCCGCGAGCATGGGGGCCGCCGCCTATGTTGCGGCGGCTTTGTGGCTCGACCGGCGCGGGGCGCTGCCCGGTTTCCTTGCCGCGCCCCTTGCCGCCGCCGGGCGCAATTCGCTGACGGTTTATGTGCTGGTGGGCGTGTTGGCGACTTGGCTGTTTGAGGCCTATGGTTTCGGGCTGGAGGGCGCGCTTGACAATTTTGCGCAGGTTTTAGTGTTGTTCGGCATTGCGGTTCTGGCGATTTTGCTGACGCAGCTTTTGACCTTTGGCCGTAAACACGCACCGCTTGAGCGGTTTCTGCGGGGCGTGACTTATGGGAAGTGGTGAGGCGTGGGTGAACCGGCGGCGCCGGGGTGTTTGGCGCCGTCGGTGTTGTGAGTATTTAGGCTAAGAAGAAGGGGCGGTTTGGGGCTGCCCCTTCCTTTGGTGTTTAGGGTATGATCCGGCTGTATTTGGCGCCTTCGAGGGAGGCGCCGACGATCAGGCCAGCCTGACCGAAGACCACGGCGATGACCGGGGAGGTGGCGCGGATCGTGTCGGCGCCGAAGCGGCCGCCTTCGTTGGCTACAGCGTATTTGATGTCGGCGCCGGCGGCCCAACCATCGGACATGCGGAAATGGGCCAGCGCGTCTTCGGTCATGAAGAACAGCACATGGGCGTATTGTTGGGCGCCCGCCTGCAGGCCGAAGGAGAGTTTGGCCTGGGAGTAGTAATCCACGGTCACGTCCTGCACGAGCAGCGCGCCTTGCCCGTAGGCGCCGCCGAGGCCGAAGCTGGCATCGGTGATCACGGGCATGACCAGCATCCCGGCGGCCTGTTCGGCCAGCCGTTTGCTGTCGGGGATTTCGGTATACATGCGTTCCAGCGTGGTGGCGACGCGGGCGTCGATGCGGCTGGGGCCATCGCCGCCGAGGCCGCCGGTGCAGCCTGCGGTGAGGAGGGAAGCGCCCGTGGCGGCGATCAGGGTGCGCCGGGACAGGAGGGGGGAAGTCTTGGTCATGGAGATGCCTTTACTGCTCTGGCGTTTTCGCCGTTTTGCCGCAGTATAGGCGGCTTCGCCGGGCTTGTCACGGGGCGCGCGTGCGGTGGCGGAAACTGGCCTATCCTTGCAATAATTCAGCGACGCGGGGGGCGAAATAGGTCAGCACCCCGTCCAGCCCGGCGCGTTTGAAGCCCAGCAGGCTTTCCAGCATCACCTTTTCCCCGTCGAGCCAGCCGTTTTGTGCGGCCGCCATCAGCATCGCGTATTCGCCGGAGACCTGATAGGCGTAGGTCGGGACGTCGAAGGTTTCCTTGGCGGCGCGGCAGATGTCGAGATAGGGCATGCCCGGTTTCACCATCACCATATCGGCGCCCTCGTCGAGATCGCGCGCAATCAGGCGCAGGGCCTCGCCCGCATTGGCCGGGTCCATCTGATAGGTCTTCTTGTCGCCTTTCAGCAGGCCGGAAGCCCCGACGGCATCGCGAAACGGGCCATAGAAGGCGGAGGCGTATTTGGCGGCATAGGACAGGATGGCGACGTTGTGGTGCCCTTCGCTTTCCAGCGCGTTGCGGATGGCACCAATGCGCCCGTCCATCATGTCGGAGGGGCCGATGATGTCGACCCCCGCCGCCGCTTGTGCCAGCGCCATTTTGACCAGCGCTTCCACCGTTTCATCGTTGAGAATCTCGCCATTTTTCACAAAACCATCATGGCCGTTGGCGTTATAGGGATCGAGGGCCACGTCGGACATGATCGCCACTTCTGGCACCGCATCCTTGATGGCGCGCGTGGCGCGGTTGGCGAGGTTGTCCGGGTCCCAGGCAAGGGCGCAGTCTTCCGACTTCAGCGCCGGGTCGATATAGGGGAAGAGGCAAAGCGCGGGGATGCCCAGATCGCGCGCCCGCCGCGCCGCCGCCACCGCATTGACAACGCTCAATCGCTCCACGCCGGGCATGGAAGGGATCGGCGTATTGTCCCCTTCGGTGAGAAAAATCGGCCAGATCAGATCCTCCACCGACAGACGGTTTTCACGCACCAAGGCGCGCATCGCGGCGGATTTCTTGCTGCGGCGAAAGCGGGTGGGGCGGATGGTGTTGGCGCTCATGAGTTCCTCCGGTTTGCCTTCGAATGCCACTATTCGCCCTAAATCTCAAGTTTATCGCTGCGCCTTCTTCTTCTTAGTATAAATACTCAAAACCGCCCCGCAGGGGCGGCCCCCGCGTTGAAACACCCGCCCACGCCTGCCCGTCTGGTCCGATTTTTCACCCCCCTGTTGCAGACCTGTTGCAGATAAAACCCGTTTCGCTCTAGAAGGGGCCGAACCGAGTAAATCGAAAGCGCGCCCCGTGGATTATACTTCCGTCCTCACCGAACTGATCGACACCCGCAGCTTCTCCAATATGTGGTATTGGATCGGGCTGGCGGTGATCTGGTCTTCCGCCAGCCACTTTGTCCTCGGCGTGCCCTGGGATCTGGTGCTGCGGGCGAAGCGGGGGCGGGTCGGTCCGGCGCAGGACGTGGAAGATCTGGTGCGCATCAATGTCGGGCGGTTGCTCTATGTCGCGGGCGCGGCGGGGCTTTGGATCCTTGGGCTGGCCTTCATGTTTCTGACCATGCTCTTGCTGCTGGGCTTTGTGTATTACGTCGAATTTGCGCAGGCGGTGGTGCTGATCGCGCTGCCGATGACGCTGGTCGGGGCGCTGTCGCTCAACACGGCGAAGATCATCCAAGAGCAGGAACTGCACGGCGCGGCGCTTTACCGCCGGCTCTATATTCACCGCACCCAGACCCAGTTCATCGGCATGATCGCCATTTTCATCACCGCCATCTGGGGCATGTATCAGAACATGACCATCGGCGCGTTGGGCAGCTGAGGGGGCGCGCATGGAGCGGCTGGTTTTATCCGGGGCGCCGGAGGGGTTTGACGCGGAACTGGTCGCGCGCGAGCTGCGCAAAAGCGGCGGGCCGGTGGTGCATGTGGCGCGCGATGCGACGCGGCTGGCGGCGATGGCGGCGGCGCTCGACTTCTTCGCCCCCGACGTGCCGCGGCTGGTCTTTCCCGGCTGGGACTGCCTGCCCTTTGACCGCATCAGCCCCAACCCGGATGTCTCCGCCACCCGCATGGCGACGCTGGCGGCGCTGCATGCGGGAATCCCCGGCCCGTTCATCGTTCTGACCACGCTCAACGCCGCGACCCAGCGCCTTCCCGCCCGCGACGTCATCGCCGCGTCGAGCTTCACCGCGCGGGTGGACGAGCGGATCGACGTCGACGCCCTGCGCGCCTTCCTCGTGCGCATGGGGTTTTCCCAATCGCCCACGGTGATGGAGCCGGGGGATTTCGCGGTGCGCGGCGGCATTATCGACATCTACCCGCCCGGCGACAGCGGCCCGGTGCGCCTCGACCTGTTTGGCGACGTGTTAGACGGGGCGCGCCGCTTTGATCCGGTGACGCAACGCACCACCGAGGCGCTCTCCGTGGTCGAACTGGCCCCGGTTTCCGAGGTCATCCTCGACGACGCCGCGATTGCCCGCTTCCGGCAAAATTACCGCGCCGAATTTGGCGCCACGGCGGACGACCCGCTCTATGAAGCGATTTCCGCCGGGCGTAAACATCAGGGGGCGGAACACTGGCTGCCCTATTTCCACGAACGGCTGGAGAGCCTGTTCGACTACCTGCCGGACGCGCCGATCCTGCTCGACGATCAGTTCGAGGCGGCGCATCTGTCGCGCTGGGAAGGCATCGTGGACCAATACGGCGCGCGGCGTGAGGCGATGACGGCGAAGTCGCGCATGGATACGGTCTACAAACCCTGCCCGGCGGAGCTTCTTTATCTTGACGAGGCGGCGTTTGCGGAGGTTCTGGCCGGGCGGCGGGTGATCCGGCTCGCCAGCCTGCCACGGGCCACGGGCGCGGGCGTTCTGGATGCGGGTGCGCGGATCGGGCGCAATTTCGCCCCGGAGCGCCAGCAGGAAAAGATCAATCTTTTCAGCGCGCTGGCGGATCATATTCGTGCAAAGCGTCAAGATAAGCCGGTGATCCTCGCTTCCTTTTCCGAAGGTGCGATGGAGCGGTTGACCGGGCTTTTAGCCGACGAAGATCTGACCGGGGTCAAACATATCCGTTCCATGCGTGAGGTTGGCACGGGCGGGGTTTATCTCACGGTCTGGCCGCTGGAGGCGGGGTTCGAGGCGGCGGATCTCTGCGTCATTTCCGAGCAGGACGTGCTGGGCGATCGCCTGATCCGGGCGCCGAAACGGCGGCGGCGGGCGGAGAATTTCCTCACCGAGAGCCAGAGCCTCAGCCCCGGCGATCTCGTGGTGCATCTCGATCACGGGGTGGCGCGCTTTGCCGGCATGGAGACCATCACCGCCGCCGGCGCGCCGCATGAATGCCTGACGCTGGAATATGCCGGCGGGGACCGGCTTTACCTGCCGGTGGAAAACATCGAGCTTCTGAGCCGGTTCGGGCAGGAAACCGGGCTGCTCGACAAGCTGGGCGGCGGGGCGTGGCAGGCGAAAAAGGCCAAGCTCAAGGAGCGCATCCGCGAGATTGCCGACAAGCTGATCCGGCTGGCCGCCGAGCGTGCGCTGCGCAAGGCGCCGGTGCTGGAAGCGCCGCACCATGCCTGGGAAGAATTCGCCGCCCGTTTTCCCTATAGCGAGACCGAGGACCAGCTTGCCGCCATTGAGGACGTGATCGAGGACATCGCCTCCGGCGCGCCGATGGACCGGCTGATTTGCGGCGATGTGGGTTTTGGCAAGACGGAAGTGGCGATGCGCGCGGCCTTTGTCGCGGTGATGGCGGGGATGCAGGTGGCGGTTATCGCGCCGACGACCCTGCTGGCGCGCCAGCATTACAAGAGCTTCGCCGAGCGCTTCCGGGGCTTTCCGGTGCAGGTCGGGCAGTTGAGCCGCTTCGTGCCCGCGCGCGAGGCGGAACGGACGCGCGAAGGGATGAAGCGCGGCACGGTGGACATTGTCGTCGGCACCCATGCGCTTTTGGCAAAAAGCGTTCGGTTTCAGGAGCTTGGCCTGCTGGTTATCGACGAGGAACAGCGCTTTGGGGTCAGCCACAAAGAGCGGCTGAAGGAGATGCGCTCGGATATTCACGTCCTGACCCTGACCGCAACGCCGATCCCACGCACCCTGCAAATGTCGCTTTCCGGCGTGCGCGACCTGTCGATCATCGGCACCCCGCCGGTGGACCGCCTCGCCATCCACACCTACGTTTCCGAATTCGACACCCTGACCATCCGCGAAGCGCTCCTGCGCGAGCATTACCGGGGCGGGCAGAGTTTCTTCGTCGTGCCCCGTCTGAAAGACCTGCCGGAAGTCGAGGATTTCCTGAAAACCCATGTGCCGGAGGTCAGCGTCGTCGTTGCGCATGGGCAGATGGCGGCGGGGGAGCTGGACCAGCGGATGAACGCCTTTTACGACGGCTCGTTCGATGTTTTGCTGGCCACGACCATCGTCGAGAGCGGCATCGACATCCCGACCGCGAATACGATGGTAGTCTGGCGAGCGGATATGTTCGGGCTGGCGCAGCTTTACCAGATCCGGGGCCGGGTGGGCCGCGCCAAGACCCGCGCCTATTGCTACCTGACCACCAAACCGCGCGCGCCGCTGACGCCGAATGCGGAACGGCGGCTGAAGGTGCTGGGGTCGATTGATACGCTCGGCGCGGGGTTTGCGCTGGCCAGTCAGGATCTCGACATTCGCGGCGCGGGCAACCTCGTGGGCGAAGAGCAATCGGGGCAGATGCGCGAGGTGGGGTTCGAACTGTATCAGTCGATGCTGGAGGAGGCGATTGGCAAGATCAAGGCGGGCGAGTTGGAGGGCTTGACGCAGGCGGATGAGAAATGGGCGCCGCAGATCAACCTCGGTGTGCCGGTGCTGATCCCGGCCGAATATGTGCCCGATCTCGACGTGCGCCTCGGCCTCTATCGACGCCTGTCCGGCCTCTCGACCAAGGTCGAGCTGGAGGGCTTTGCCGCCGAACTGATCGACCGCTTTGGCAAATTGCCCAAGGAAGTCAATACCTTGCTGCTCATTGTTCGTGTTAAAGCCATGTGCAAGAAAGCGGGGATCGCGCGGCTTGATGGCGGGCCGAAGGGCGCGACGGTGAGTTTTCATAACGACAAATTCGCCAACCCGGCGGGGCTGGTGGAGTTTCTCGAAGCGCAGCGCGGGCTGGCCAAAATCCGCGACAACAAGGTGGTGATCCGCCGCGATTGGTCGTCGGATGCGGACAAGATCAAGGGCGCGTTCAGCATCGCGCGCGATCTGGCGGAAAAGGCGGGCACGATCCGGCGGGCGAAGCGCTAGGGCAAATTTTTGCGTCCCTAAAGCGTTATGCGAAAAACCTGAATCGCTTAACGCTGCCTGAAATCAATGATTTCAACGCGTTAAGCGATGCTTCGTTTTTTTTGTGTTTCGTCAAACGCTATACATGAACCAAATGCGGTTTGGTTGGCACCTTTAAGTCAAAGGTAACCAAAAGGGACGCGCCCGTCATGCCGGACAAAGCGGAAAGAGAAAAGCGGATCGCCCTGGTCGCCTATGAGGTCGCGCGCGCCCGGATGGGGCAGCAGGCGGGGTTTTCGGCTCTGGTCGATCTGTGCGCGCCGGGGCTGTATGCCCATGCGCGGCGGTTATGCGATGATGCGGAAACCGCGCGCGACATTGTGCAGGATGCGTGGGTTGAAATCGCCCGGTCGCTGGGCCGTTTGCGCGACGACCGGGCCTTTCTGGCCTTTGCGCTGCAAATCGTTACCCGGATGGCGGCGCGCGACCTGCGCAAGCGGCAAAAGCGCCGCCTTGCCGATGCCGGTTTCACGGCGGAGCAGGAGGCGGCCCCGCCCGACGCGCAGGAGACCGCGCTCGATCTCGATGCCGCCATTGCTGCCTTGCCGCGCGACCAGCGGATCACGCTGGCGCTGTTTCACCTTGAGGGGTTGAGCGTGGCGGAAGTCGCCCGCGCCCTCGACATCCCGCCGGGCACGGTAAAAACCCGCCTGATGAAGGCCCGTTCCCGGCTCAGAAAGTTTTTGGAAGGAGACCAGACATGACGACAGAACTCGATCGCCGTATCGCCGAGGCTTTGGCCGGACAGGACGACACCCTGCCGGAACCGGGCTATTTCAAAATGATTATGTCGCTTTTCTATGGGCCGCAGGGCTGGATGACATATGTCATCGCCGCGGTGCAGCTTGGCATGACCATCGGGACGTTCTGGTGCGGCTGGCAGTTTTACACGGCGGAAGCGGTGCTGCCCGCGCTGAAATGGGGGCTGACGGCGGTGGCGCTGGCCATCATGGCGTTGCAGATCAAGCTGGCGCTGATGCCGGTCATGCAGGCCAACCGCGTGCTGCTGGCCCTGCGCCGGTTGGAGCTGCATCTGACCCGTTAAAGCGCAAACCGATTTGGCCCCGGCGCGTCGTCCGTCGCGTTTCCTGTGCTAAGGTGTCCTGCCTTGAAACTGAGGCAGGACGCACCGCCGTGCCGCCCAGATGTCTCGGGATAATCGCGTCGTCATATGCTTCTGGCCAAAGGTCAGTAGAGCCGCAGCCTTTCAAGGCCGACCCCGGCGGCGCGGGCGCGATGGGGTGTCGTATTGTCGCATGTAACCCATTGATTTTCAAAAAGATTGTGCGCCTTGTTAACCTTTGTTAACGCTGTGCCCAGATCTATTGGGAGTCTGGTGATGAAAAACCTGCCTGCGTTGTTCTTGTTACTGATGAGCGTGCAATCTGGTCCGGCCTGGGCGGTTGATGCCACGGCGGAGCAGCACCGGACGGTCGAGAGCCTGCGGTCTTATTCTTTCAGCATTTTATTGTCGCAATCCTATAATTGCGCCAAGGCGACCTGCAAACAAATCCGATCCTGCGATGAAGCATGCTATAAACTAACAGTGTGTGGCCATCGTCAGCGCGACCGGGATCGGGACGGAATTCCGTGTGAGAACCTGTGTTCGCGGCCCTGTTCCCGTTAGAGCAGAAATCGATAAATCTGGATCAAAATTCGCTGTTTCTCCGTCAGCATCCTGCTGGTTTTGAAGGCGAATTTTGATGCGCGGCATTGTAGATTAAATCGATTTCGCCCTAACCCCGCATCCGTTTGCGGTCGGTCCAGATCAGCAGGAAACCGGCGGCGGAGCAGAGTGCGACGCCGCCGACCAGCGGCATTGGCGTGCCGTCAAACGCCTGTCCGATCGGGATGGCGATCAGCACCGAAAAGCCGGTGGAAAAGGCGCCGATAACCGCCGCCGCCGTGCCTGCGATATGGCCCAGCGGTTCCATCGACAGGGCGTTCAGATTGCCGAAGGTCAGCCCGTTCATCAGGAACAGCGAGATGGCCCAGGCGACGAAGAGCCAGATCTGCGCCCCCTGCGGTAGCAACGCCACCAACCCGGTTTGCATGGCGATCCAGTAGAGGCTGGCCAGCCCGATCTGCGTGCCATACGCGAAGATGGCCAGCGGGCGCATGCCGAGGCGCATGACGAGGCGGGCATTGAGCAGGGCCGAGGCGCCGGAGGTCAGGGCGATCAGAGCGAAATAGAGCGGGAAGCGGTCGCCCAGCCCTAAATGGTCGGTGAAAATTTGCTGCGCTGAGGAGATGAAGGCCATGAGTTGCCCGAGGCCCAGCGTGTTAACCATCAGGTAGCGCCGGGCAATCGGCTGGCGCAGCACTTCGCCCATGGCCTGCCGGATTTTGGCTGGCCGATAGGGGCGGCGGTTGGCGGGGAGCAGGGTTTCCGGCTGGCGGTTCTGGAACCAGAACCAGACGGCGCTGATCATCAACAGGTAGGCGCCGAACAGGCCGCGCCAGCCGGTCAGGTGGGTGATCCATTGTCCGATCAGCGGGGCGGCGGCGGGCACCATGAGGAAGAACAGGAAGGTGATTGAGGCGACCCGTGCCTGTTCGCGGCCGGAGAACATGTCTCGGGTGGTGGCCTGGGCGGTGATGCGCGCCGCTGATGCGCCCATGCCCTGCACGAGCCGGGCGGCGAGCAGCATTTCCAGCGAGGTGGCGAACATGCCGATGAGGGAGGCGGCGGCGTAGAGCGTGGCGCCGGCGGTCAGGGTGCGCCGCCGCCCGATACTGTCGGCCATGGGGCCAAAGATCAACATGCCGGCGCCTGCGCCGATCAGGAACACGGAGATCACCAGCTGCGCGCGCGAAGGGGCGTCGGGGCGGAAGGTGGCGGCCAGTTCCGGCAGGGCGGGCATGACGCTGTCGATGGAGAACGCCATGGTGGACATCAACGCCGCGAGCAACAGCACCAGTTCCGGGAAAGGCAATTTCTGGCTCGGCGCGAACAGGCGCATGGAAGGCTCCGATCAGGGTGGTTCGCGCCATCATGCGGCGGATTGGGGGGATTGGGAAGGGGTGTTTTGGCGCGGCGCGGGCGGGGGTGTCGGGGCGGGGTGTTGCGAGGGGATCGGACGGGGGTGGTGCGGGGTCATAGGATGGGGCGTTAAGGTTAATGCGTTAAGGTTAATATGGTTAAGGTTAATTTGTTAACGGTTAATGTGGTCATGGTTAATGCGCTATGGTTAACGCGATTTACCAAGGTTAACGCGTTAAGGTTAATGCAGCCCTGTTATGGTTAATGCGGTTGCGTTAACACTTTCGTTAACAGCCCCCGTTCAGATTCATCAAGGTTAATGCTGCAAAGGTGTCACTTGGATACCAACCTGAAGTATAATGCAGGTCATAATACAGCCTGAACGCATGTGTTGAAACAGCACGATATCCGGCAAGAGCGTTGTGCGTATGAACCGCGTTATTGCGTATGGGTCTTGCCTAGCTGAGTGAGCAAATTCTGTCACAAGGCTATGAAAAGACATGAAGAATAGATACTCCTTCCGTTCACGCATTTCCGAGGCCAATC
>PDWI01000882.1_pt1 | contig 55786 bp, 53 predicted proteins | sample 1430891 | NCBI WGS metagenome assembly PDWI01 (sample SAMN01162508, study PRJNA174530) | Oral metagenome, whole genome shotgun sequencing project. | biome: Marine environment; feature: Marine mammal; material: Swab sample of the gingival sulcus; isolation source: swab sample of gingival sulcus... | reverse complement strand
AACTGCCCTTCCATTTTGCTTTGAGCCTCTTGTCGGATTCGAACCAACGACCCCGAGATTACAAATCACGTGCTCTGGCCAACTGAGCTAAAGAGGCTTTTCGCCATTAAGTAAACATTCACAAAGACTTAAAAGCCTTTTGAGAAAAATTTTACCCAAATGGTTTGCAAAGGTATGGATTATTTTTTAAACACGCAAAAGGTTTTTGCTATTTTTTTGAAGTTTTTTCTTTGTGTTTCAAAATTTGTTTTTCAATAGCTTCAACACAAGAGTCCACCGCTTCCTCAAAAGTATTATATGTTTTTGATGCAAAAAACTCAACATTAGGTGCAATAGCTTTTATCTCTGCCGTCTTATTAGTTGTAGATTCTGGTTTTTCTACCTTTAGATAAACAGTCAAATGAGTAACTTTATCGTAAATTTTTTCTATTTTCTTTACTTTTTTTTCTATATGCTTTTCTAACTTCTCTTTGACATCAAATTTAATTGATTGAATTTTTACTTTCATAGCTTTCTGTTTTTATTAGCTCTTGGGTGAGCTTGGTTATAGATTTTATTTAATTCTTTAAAACTTACGTGCGTATAAACTTGCGTAGCCGCCAAACTACTATGTCCCATCAAATCTTTCACTGCATTCAAATCAGCTCCATTATTGAGTAAAGCGGTGGCAAAAGTATGTCTTAAAACGTGAGGACTCTGCTTATGCAGCGTACTTTTGGGTGCCATCATTTTCTTCACAATATTATATACTCCCTTACCATACATCTCTTTCCCTTTCTTCGTAACAATTAACTTATCCGTCATTTTTTCAATTTCCACAGATTTCAAACGCTGATAAGCAATCACTTCTTGCTTCAACTCCTCTCCTATCGGAATTTTACGTTCTTTATTTCTTTTACCAACAACAGAAATCTCATTCGATACCAAGTCCACACAATTTTCGGTCAAACCAATGAGTTCAGAAACCCTTAATCCCGACTGATAAAGAAGATTTACAACAAGCCTATCCCGAACAGTCTCAAAACTAACATCATCTTCTAAATGACTCACATCCAACGCTTGTTCAACCTCACTTTCTTTATAAAACGCAGGAAGAGGCTTATTTGTTTTAGGTAAAATTATTTTTTTTGTAGGATTTTTAGTTGCAAAATCATTAATGAGTAGATATTTCCAAAATGACTTTAGCGTGGAGATTTTTCTTGAAACAGTCCGAGCAGAGGTATCCCTATTTATTAAATGCAACACCCATTGACTAATATTTTGAGAGTCGATTTTATCGGGTTCTATTTTGCTTGGTTCAATCTTCAAAAAATCACAAAACTGATTAAGGTCTGTCTTATACGACAAAACAGTATAAGAAGAGTAGTTCTTCTCATACTGTAAGTATATTAAAAAGCCCTTAACCATCCTTGCTTATGATTCGTTTCTTATTTCAAAAGTCGAAATTACAACGAATATTTTTAAAAAGCAAGTATTTTTTCTCTTTTTATAGGTTAATCTTCTTGTGCTTGTAATTTTTGAACGTAAATAGCGTGTTGCTTTTGTTCACGTTTTACGATAGAAGGCTTATCAAATTGCTGACGACGACGCAATTCTTTCACTGCTCCCGTTCTCTCAAATTTACGTTTAAATTTTTTCAACGCTCTTTCAATGTTTTCGCCTTCTTTAATTGGTACAATAATCATATTTGTAAAATATAAAAAATTAGTATTTGTTTCTAAAAATATTTTCGGACTGCAAAGATATATGTTTTATTTCTATCTACAAAAGAAAAATTGCTTTAAAATTTATTTATATCGTTTCAACAACCCTACCAACTCCTCTGTTCCTTCAACGGCACCCTTATTTATAAAGTGCAAATTAGGAGCTTGAACATCAACTTTCTTTGGGTCAATAACATAAATAGGAGTACCGGAAGGCAGATAATCAATTAATCCGGAAGCAGGATAAACCTGTAGAGATGTACCAATAATAACACAAATATCAGCATTTTGAAAAAAAGGAATAGCATTCTCAAGTTCAGGAACTGCTTCTCCAAACCATACCACGTGAGGGCGTAACTGAAAACCATCAGGACATTTAGAGCCCACTTTAATTTCAATATTATTTGGAGTTAATTCAAATAATTCGCCTGTACCTATTGAACGAACTTTTAGCAATTCGCCGTGAAGATGTAAAACATTTTGACTTCCTGCTCTTTCGTGCAAATCATCAATATTTTGAGTAACAATCTGTACATTAAAATCTTTTTCAAGTTCTTTTAGTCTTAAATGACCTTGATTTGGCTCTGCTTTTATCAACTCTTTTCTACGATAGTTGTAAAAGTCAAGCACCAATTGAGGATTTGAAAGAAAGGCTTGAGGAGTAGCCACTTCTTCGATTCTGTACTCTTCCCACAATCCATCACTATCCCGAAATGTTTTAATTCCACTTTCAGCACTCATTCCAGCCCCCGTAAGCACTACAATTTTCTTTTTCATTTTCTTATTATTTGTACATCCATTTTCCTCAAAGATAAGAATTATTTTCAAGACAACAAGTTAAAAGATATCGGTTTCAACTTTACAACTTTTGATTTTACAAGTTTTATCACCAATTAACCAAATGAACTTATTTTGGAAAGAACATTTTTATATGTTACTTTTGCTTTTCGTTTTAGAGAGATATTATTCAGTATGTTAAAAAAAAATCTTTCAATCTTTGTTCTCTTTTTCTCTTTTTCTCTTTTGGGGCAAAAAGAGGTTGCAAAAGAGGTTTCTTTTATCACTTCTATTCCTAAAATCAGCATCGGAACGACAGAGATAAAAGACCCTTATCTATCTCCTTTTGTATATCAAGGTTCACATTTAAAATTTGAGAAATCAACAGAACGTTTTTTAGGAAAATCACGCAAATACACTTTCTTTAGCGACTACTTTATAAGTGGTGGAGCAGCTCTCCATCCAAGCAAAAACAACCGTATGCTCTATTTTGACACTCAATTAATGTTAGGCGGGAAGTATCATTTTGTTCCATTTAAGAAATTTCATATCGCATTAGGAACAGGTTGGGCTGTTGGTATAGGAAGTAAATATCTTGCCAGAAACGTAAACAATCCGGCTTCTCTTGATTTACAAACAGGGTTAAATGGAGTGATGAATTTAGATTATAGTTTTCGAATTTGGAAAGTGGATTGTCGGGTTAATTATGGACTAACTACTCCTTTGACAGGGGTAATATTTGTACCTCAACAAGGAATGACCTATTATGAGATTTTTTCGTTGAATAACTTTGCAAAGACAATACATTTTACTTCTCTACACAACCGACAAGCAATAAACCATTCTTTTGATTTTGATGTCCGTTTTAATAAAATGACAATAAGATTAGGGGTAAGTCAAGATTACAGAATTTATCGTGCCAATGATATGGTATTTAAATACAACGGACTAAACATCAGTTTAGGAACAGTATTTAATATTTATCGTTATTTTGGAAACAAACAAAACAGAGAAGTAAAATTGGTTGCTCCCGATAATTTTTGGTTGAATAAAAAATAAGAAGTTATGAAAAGTTTTTTAGATAGAAAGTTTTTCTTATTGGTTTTGTTGATTGGTTTTAATTCTTGCATTAAAGAGCCTGAAACACACAATAATTCAGCAAAAGGAAATTTCAAAGCCTTATGGGAAATCATTGATACACGTTATTGTTATTTGGATTATAAAAAAGTAGATTGGGATTCGGTCTATCAAGCGTATCAACCTCGTGTTGATACCATAAAAAGCCAATTTGACCTTTTTAACTTATTCGGAGAGATGTTGGCAGTACTAAAAGATGGACATATCAATCTTTATTCAAACTTTAATCGTTCAAGATATTGGAAGTGGTATACAGACTATCCTTCTAATTTCAACTCCTCATTACTTTATTCCGATAGATATTTAAGCGACGACTATCAAGTAGCAGGAGGAATAAACTATAAAAAAATAGCAAACAATAAAGTAGGTTATCTCTATTATGGAAGCTTTTCGAGTGGATTTAGTAATGCGAATATATATTATATATTTGAACACTTCAAAGATTGTAAAGGGTTAATTATTGATGTTCGAAACAACGGAGGAGGTTCTTTAGCCTACTCAGAAACATTGGCATCTTATTTTTTCAAAGAAAAAACATTGACAGGTTATATTTCTCACAAAACAGGTTTGGGACATTCTGACTTTTCTAAACCAAAACCACTCTATACGAAATCGAACAAACAACTTCGTTGGGAAAAGCCGGTTATCGTACTAACCAATAGGCTTTCCTACAGTGCCACCAACGAGTTTGTCAACAGAATGAAATCAGCACCTCATTGTATTATTTTAGGCGACATAACAGGAGGTGGAGGAGGCATTCCTCTTTCAAGCGAACTCCCGAATGGTTGGATGATACGTTTTTCGGCAAGTCCACTATTTGACGCAGAAATGCAACACATAGAATGGGGAATAAAACCCGACATACGAGTGGAAATGAAAAAAGAAGATGAAGAGAAAGGATACGATACATTAATAGAACAAGCTATTATAAGAATAGAGGCAATTTCACCAAACAATTAAAAATGCGAAAACTTAAAATTAACGAATTAGACAGACTTACGACGGCAGAATACAAAGACCATAAGAAAATATCTTTAACAGTTGTTTTGGATAATGTAAGAAGTCTTCACAACGTAGGAGCTGTTTTTCGCTCATCAGATGCTTTTTTGGTAGAGCGAATTTGCCTTTGTGGTATCACTTCTACTCCACCCCATAATGAAATTCACAAAACAGCATTGGGAGCAGAAGAAAGTGTCGATTGGAATTTTTACGAAGATACAATTCGAGCTGTTGAAGATTTGAAAAAAGCAGGATATATCGTGTTAGCAATTGAGCAAGTAGAAAACAGCACAATGTTAGATAAAATGGAAATAGACCCAAATGGAAAATACGCCATTGTATTAGGCAATGAAGTAAAAGGAGTACAACAATCAGTAATTAACCTCTGTGATGGTTCTATTGAAATACCACAATTTGGCACCAAACACTCCTTGAATGTAAGTGTTACAGCAGGAATTATAATTTGGGAATTTGCAAAGAAACTTATACAAAAAATAGATTAAAAACAGCAATGGAAGATTGGAAAGATAAGCTAAGAAAATTAAATGGAGAAAAAGAGTATTCGGAACAGAACGAAACAAAAGAAGAATACTCAATTTCACCGAAAGAACAAATAGTAAGAATAGAAATTGACAAAAAACGAAGAGGAAAAACCGCCAGCATTATTTCGGGATTTTTGGGAACACAAGAAGAGATTAAAGAGTTAGCTAAACAATTAAAATCAGCGTGTGGTTCAGGAGGTTCGTTTCGAGATGATGAAATTTTAATACAGGGAGATTTTAGAAAAAAGATAGCCAATAAACTTACAACATTAGGATATAAAGTAAAAGGTAATTTTTAATATGTAATTTAACATCAATATAAATGTAGAGATTTATTCTTACATAAAAAAGCCCTCACTTTTGGAGGACTTTTTTAATTACCGTAGATGTGCGAACATCTCCTACCTTTGTTTTCTAATTACCGTAGATGTGCAAAACATTTTTTATCACTATCTTATAAATAATGATACTTAATAATTACTATTTGTCACTTGATTATTTATAAAAAATCAAAAAATGTTATATGTATTGAACTCAATTTACTACTTTTTTGCACTCAGTACCACTATATATAGCAAAATATAGATAAGTTCAATGATTTTTCCGTAATAACAAGATTTTTATATATTTGCAGTAAATTAACGAATCAATAAAAACACAAATGAAAAACATTTCTTTTTGGGCGAAAAGCCTACTTTTGATTTTACTTTTTGGGTTTACAACGCAAAACACCCTAGCACAAACAAAAAATAACAAGAATTTTGTTTTTGGTAAAAATGCAAAGTCTTACCACCCAACACCATCTAAAAGCGAACAAAATATGCTTTATGGAACGTGGTGCGACAAAAAAACAAACGAATGGATTATCGGATTTTTTGATAAAATAGCCGTTTATAAAAATCAATCGTGGAAGTATAAAGTCGTTCAACAAAAAAAGAATAAATATACCGTTGAATTGCAAAAAGGAAATAAAAAGCAGACACTTTTCTTAACCTTAAAAGGAAAAAAGAAAGATAAATGTAAACTGAAAGACGGTAAAACGAAAAGAAATCTATTTTATGCACCTCGTCCATTGCCTTACAACTATCCCGACACCAAACCTTTTGCCAACAATGGTTATAAAATGGATACCGTAACGATAAATGGATATTTACAAAATCATTCTAACTCCAACAAACCACTTCAAGTTTTTGTATCATCACTTGTAAAAAATAAACAAGATATATATTACACGGATATAGATAAAAATGGTTGTTTTTCGATTAAAATTCCTATTCTAAACACATCTACAATATTCTTTAATTGGAACGAGTCGTCATCTTTGGCTGATGTTGTGGAAGGAGGAGAAACATATTTTTTATATGTTGATGATACAGGGAAATTTAAGAAGAATACAGATAATGTGATATGGCAAATGGGTAGGAATGCTCGTTTACACCGTGAAATTACAGATTATTCACGAAGTTCAAAATCACTCAATTATATTCGCCATTATCAAGGTGATATTAAAAATATAGATGATTTATTAAATGCAAATAGGAAAATTTACAAAAGAAATATCAAAAAATTAGATGTATATATCGCTAATAATCCAAACTTATCCGAACGGTTCAAAAGTTATGTTTATAATGATAAAATCGTAGAATTAGGTTCTACTTTAATGCAAAATCGATTTAAGTTAAATAAAAATAAGAAAGAGCGATTTAGTAAAGAATATGAGAAGTATGTTCGTAATTTATTTGCTAAAATGCAAACTCCTTATACCATTTCTAGTTATGCGAGTGGTTTTTTACGTGATTATATTGGATATTATGCTAACAATCTGAGTATTTACAGTGCTAATGCTTATGACGATTTAAGAGAAACAGTAAATATAATCAATTATGAAAAATTATATTCATTTAGTAAAGAAGAAGAAGCAATTCTTGATAAAGTTTCTAAACTGATTGATGAACTGGAAAAAGATTAAAAGCGACTACATATAAGAAAGACTTTGAAGATTATTCTAAAATTTTACAAAAAGATGATGTCAAAAAAGCGATACTAAAAGTAAGTTTTTATAAACTTCATAAGAAAGGTTATGACCGTCTAATAGCAGTTGTTGATACTATGCCACAGAATGTTAAAGATATAATGCTGACAAGAGAGGGATTGCATAGATTAAAAAAAGGAGCAGAGCCACTTTTTCAACTTGAAATGGATTTTTTAAATAAAGAGATAAAAAACGAACATTTAAAGAAGATACTGAATGATGAACAGCAAAAATATATTGATTTAGACGGAAAAAGCGTAGAATATGTGGAAACGCTGAAACTTACCAATCATTTGAAAGATGCCAAAGATGCCGATGAGTTGCTAAAAAAATTAACTGCTCCTTATTTAGGAAAAGTGATTTATTTAGATTTTTGGGGTACTTGGTGCGGACCTTGTAAAAGGGAAATGAAATATGTAAAAGATGTTAAAAAAACAATGAAAGGGAAAGATATTGTGTTTATGTATTTGGCAAATAGTTCACCTGAAAAAGCGTGGAAAAATGTAATCAAGAAATATGATATTACAGGTAAAAATGTCGTACATTACAATTTACCGGCAGAGCAACAATCAATGCTTGAACGCCGTCTTGGAGTTAAAGGTTATCCAACTTTTATTATTATAGACAAGAAAGGAAATATTGTTAATATGAATCCACCTTATCCAAGTCAAGGAGAGTCTTTAATTTATGAACTTAATAAGTGGTTGAAAAAGTAATTGAGAAAACCTCCTTATTACGATTGATTTATATATACAGTTATAACATATATATCTATTTTTCACTGTTTTATCACCACTTAAAAATAAAAAGAAGGAAATTATACTATTTTTTTCCGTAATGTATTGTTTTTGTGATTTTTTTTTTTTGATATTTGTTGACTTAAAAATATTTTTTTAGAAAAACCTTAAATCAAGAAAAATGTTACACCAAGAGAAAATCAACCTTTTAATAGAGAAACGTCAAAAGGCTACATTGGGTGGTGGAGAGAAAAGAATCGATTCTCAACACAACAAGGGAAAATACACAGCCCGAGAACGCATCGAGATGCTTTTAGACGAAGGCAGTTTCGAAGAGTTTGATATGTTTGTAACTCATCGCTGTTCCAATTTTGATATGGATAAATCCCATTTTTTAGGAGATGGAGTAGTCACAGGACACGGTACTATTGACGGAAGGCTTGTTTACGTCTATTCACAAGACTTTACCGTATTTGGAGGCTCTTTGTCAGAAACTTTTGCACAAAAAATATGCAAAGTAATGGATATGGCAATGAAGGTAGGTGCTCCAATTATTGGTATTAACGACAGTGGAGGAGCTCGTATTCAAGAAGGCGTGAATAGTTTAGCCGGATATGCTGAGATTTTCCAACGTAACATTATGGCATCGGGAGTTATTCCACAAATTAGTGCCATTTTTGGTCCTTGTGCCGGTGGAGCTGTTTACTCCCCTGCCCTAACGGACGTAATCATTATGAGTGAACAGTCAAGTTATATGTTCGTAACAGGACCTAAAGTGACCCAAACAGTTACCGGAGAAAACATTTCAGTAGAAGATTTAGGAGGAGCGAAAGTGCATACTTCTAAATCAGGAGTAGCTCACTACCGTGCCAAAGATGAAGAAGAGGGAATACTATTGATTCGCAAACTCTTGGAGTTCTTACCGAATAATAATATGGAAGCTCCTCTGCGAGTTGCGTGTACAGACCCTGTAGATAGAACAGACGATTTACTCAATGAATTAATCCCCGAAAATCCCAACCAACCTTATGATGTAAAAGACATTATTCATACCATTGTCGATGATAATGAATTCTTTGAATTTCACAGACATTATGCAAAAAATATCGTCACAGGATTTGCCAAATTTGACGGTGTACCAACAGGAATTGTTGCCAATCAGCCCAACTATTTAGCAGGAGTTTTGGATATAGAAGCAAGTCGAAAAGCTGCACGTTTTGTTCGCTTCTGTGACGCTTTTAATATCCAAATATTGACCTTGGTAGATGTTCCCGGTTTCTTACCCGGTAGTCGCCAAGAGCATAATGGAATTATTACCCACGGAGCCAAATTGATGTTTGCTTACGGAGAAGCTACCGTTCCAAAAGTGACGATAACCTTACGAAAATCGTATGGTGGTGCTCACGATGTAATGAGTTCTAAACAACTGCGTGGAGACGTTAATTACGCTTGGCCATCGGCAGAAATAGCAGTAATGGGAGCCAAAGGGGCTGTAGAAGTTCTTGAAGGCAGAAAAATGAGCAAAATGACTGAAGAAGAAGCAGAAAAATATGCACAAATGAAAGAAGAGGAATACACCCAACAATTTGCGAATCCTTATAATGCTGCAAAATATGGTTATATTGATGATGTAATAGAACCTCGAAACACAAGATTTAGAGTGATTAGAGCCTTCAAAACGTTGTTTAATAAGAAAGACTTTAATCCTCCGAAAAAGCACGGCAATATGCCTTTGTAATTTTCAACGACAAAAAAAAACAAAATGAAGATATCAACTCTATTAATGTCAGATGTTTGGATATTTGCCATAACGGTAACTGTTATTGGATATGCCATCGTACTTTTGGCGCTTGTCTTTTTATCCGTTATCTATCGAACAATCCCTAAGGTTATCAACTTTTTTGTGACAAAAAGACTCAAAAAGAAAGGACGTAGTGTGGAAAAAGTGGGAGACCCAACACACACAGGAGAAGTAAATGCTGCTATCGCTTTGGCAATTCATCTCTATATGAGCGAACAGCACGATTTTGAAAGTGGTAAAGTAACAGTAGAACACAAATCACAACACTACTCTCCTTGGAGTTCGAAGATTTATTCGATACGAGGAAATCTAAATTCAAGAATTTAAAAATTAACCTTATTTATTCAAAAAGAACCCTTTTAAGAAACACAAACATATGAAAAAGTTCAAATTTAGAATTCGTGGAAACAACTACGACGTAGATATAAAAGAGGTAGAAGGCAATCAATTTACATTAGAAGTAAATGGTTCTACCTACAATGTAAAATTAGACAGAGAAGTTGCCACGCAAAAAACGCCAACTCTAGTTCGTTCTTCAGTTAAAACCCACAAGCCATTAAAGAGTAAGGCAGAACAAGATGCAAGTGTCTCAAAAGTAACCTGTCCACTACCCGGAAATATTATGAATATTTTTGTAAAAGAGGGAGATACAGTTAAAAAAGGCGACAAACTTTTAATGTATGAAGCAATGAAAATGGAAAATCTAATACTTGCTGATAAAGATGGCGTTATCTCAACAATCAAAGTCAATGTAGGAGATGCAGTTCTACAAGATGATGTTTTATTAGAAATCAAATAGAAAAGATGGCAACAAGAAAATTAATCACAGTGATAGGGGCTATCTTGATTATAGCATTTATTTCAACTGCTTTCAACTTAAATGAAAGTAGTATAGGAACCACTCAGTCAGTAACAACAACGGTATCAACTACCCCATCTCAGAATGCTTCTACCGGAGAAAGTGATTTTATTGAGGGAGGAATTGAGGGAGTTAAAACTTTCTTCAACTACTCAGGATTTGCGAATGCGACAATGGGGCATATTATTATGATATTGGTAGGATTGATATTTATCTTCTTAGCCATTCGCTTTGACTACGAGCCTCTCTTGTTGATACCTATAGGAATCGGAATTTTGATAGGCAACATTCCTTTTATGGAAGATGCAGGACTCAAATTGGGAATCTACGAAAAAGGAAGTGTAATGAATTACCTCTATTACGGGGTTACGAATGGAATTTATCCACCTCTTATCTTTCTTGGCATAGGAGCAATGACCGATTTTTCTTCATTGATAAGTAATCCAAAACTGATGTTACTCGGTGCTGCGGCACAAATTGGTATTTTTCTCACTTTTTTAGGGGCGATTGCTCTTGGGTTTAATGCTCCGGAAGCAGGAGCAATCGGTATTATTGGTGGTGCTGATGGGCCTACAGCAATATTTCTTTCAAGTAAATTAGCCAATGGTGTTAATCTCTATAATGGCGAAAAAGTATTAAACCTAATAGGACCTATAGCCATTGCGGCTTACTCTTATATGGCATTAGTACCTGTTATTCAACCACCGATTATGCGTCTTTTAACGAACAAGAAAGAGCGTGTTATTAAGATGAAACCACCTCGTGTTGTTCCTAAATTGGAAAGAATAATGTTTCCTATCGTTGGATTATTATTAACAGGCTTTATTTCTCCAAGTTCATTGCCTTTATTGGGAATGTTGTTTTTTGGTAACCTACTCAAAGAGAGCGGATACACAAAACGTTTGGCAGAAACTGCTCGAACATCATTAATAGATATTGTAACCATATTGTTAGGAGTAACCGTAGGAGCCTCTACACAAGCCACCGTCTTCTTGAAGCCCTCCTCTTTGATGATATTCTTTTTAGGAGCAATATCATTTGTTATTGCTACGGCAGGTGGAATTTTGTTTGCAAAAGCAATGAACCTATTCCTATCTAAAGACAACAAAATCAACCCATTGGTGGGAGCAGCAGGAGTGAGTGCGGTACCTGATAGTGCCAGAGTAGTACAAAATGAAGGACTTCGTTACGACCCCAACAACCACCTATTAATGCATGCTATGGCACCCAATGTAAGTGGAGTAATTGGTTCGGCAGTGGCAGCAGGTATTTTATTAAGTTTTTTGGGATAATCGGAGAGTTTATAAAGGTAAAAAGTTCTTAAAGTATTTAGTTATAATTAGACCTCAAAGATTTTAATAATCTTTGAGGTCTATTTCTTCTTAATCTCACCTCTATTCTGTTAGAAGATAAGGATTGTTTTTCTGTCAGCGACAAAATGTCTTAAGTGTTAAATGTATTTTTACATTTTTCGGTCATATCGTTAATCTGCGTTAAGTGTTAAAATAATAGTGTTAAAATAGAAAAAAAACGAAGCATACTACATACTAAAAGGAATATTATTTGTTATTAATTCAAATGTTAAAACGAACAATTAATTAATAAACACAAAAATATGAGTACAAGAAAAACAAAATCATTTTTTTCAATCGTACTGTTGGTCATTGCTGTTAGTACGATTACAAGTTGGACAACATTAAAAGTTATCAATTCATCAAAAAAAGATAAAAGCACACCTCAAAGTGAGATGTTTCGTTCCAATCAAGATGCAAAAGTACGATTCGCCAATGCAACATCAGGACTTGAAACTGATTTTACGGTGGCTGCCGACCTTTCAATTCACGCAGTAGTCCATATTAAAACAAAAACAATACGACACTCGTCCGGTTCACAAAATTTTTTCAACGACCCGTTTTTTGAATTCTTTTTCGGACCTCAACAACAACGTCAACAACAAGTTCCCAGAGAAAAGGCAGTGCCAATGGGTTCAGGTTCAGGTGTAATCATTAGTGCAGACGGTTATATTGTAACCAACAATCACGTAGTGGAAGGAGCAACAGAAATAGAAGTTACATTAAATGACAAACGTTCATTCAAAGCAAAACTTATCGGTACCGACCCTTCTACCGATGTAGCATTACTGAAAGTTGAGGGAAAAAATTTACCAACCATTGCCTTTGGTAACTCAGATAATATAAAAATAGGAGAATGGGTATTGGCAGTAGGTAATCCTTTTAACCTCACTTCAACTGTAACAGCAGGAATTGTTAGTGCAAAAGCCAGAAATATCGGTATTATCGGCACAGACCGTTACGGTAGAAAAAAAGAGAAGTTATCTATCGAATCCTTTATTCAAACCGATGCAGCGATTAATCCCGGAAATAGTGGTGGTGCTTTGGTCAATACCAACGGAGAGTTGATAGGCATCAACACAGCTATTGCATCACGTACAGGAAGCTATGCAGGATATGGATTTGCTATTCCAACAAGTATTGTGAAAAAAGTAGTTACCGATTTGAGAGAACACGGAGTTGTACAACGTGCTTTATTGGGTGTACAAATTAGCGATATCACCACCGAAATAGCCAAGGAAAAAGATATTAAAACATTAAATGGTGTATTGGTTGGAGGATTAGCACCGAATGGAGCTGCCGAAAAAGCGGGTATTCAAGTAGATGATGTGATTACAGAAATTGATGGTGTAAAAGTGAAGTCTTCTGCCGAATTACAAGAGCAAATAGGTCTTCATCGTCCCGGCGATAAAATATCCGTAAAAGTATTGAGAAAGAACAAAGAAAAATCATTTAAGGTGAAATTAACCAATAAAGAAGGAACTACGGATATTGTGAAAACCAACAAGTTTGAAAAAGAGTTGGGTATTCAATTAAAACCAATTAGCGATACTGTAAAAAGTGCTCTCGGTATTGATAGTGGATTGGAAATCACACAAATTCAAGAAGGAAGTTTCCGGACAAAAGGCATCAACACCAATTTTATTATTCTAAAAATTAATAATAAAAAGATGAAAACAATTGCTGATTTTGAAAAAGTCTATAATGAATCTAAAAAAGCAAAAAAAGCATTGAACATAGCAGGTGTTTATCCTATGTCTGGAAAAATTGCCTACTATAAAATCGAAATGAAATAAAACCACAAGGTTCATAAAAGAACAAATGACCGTAGAATTAACTTCTATGGTCATTTTTCAAAAAAGAGCATAAAAAAGAACATCTAAATAAACAAAAAAGGATATTTTGACGTTGTAATTAAACGAGTAAAAATCACAAAAGAGCAGAATAGTTATAGGAATCTATCCCGTTTTGTGAGAGAATAGATGTTTTGAGGGCTTATTTCAAACTGATTTTTACATTTATATTTTTAATTAAAAACAAATAGTCGTATCTTTGTCGGCTAAAATTTTGCTATTTTGTATGAGACAACTTAAAATCACAAAATCTATAACTAATCGTGAAAGTGCTTCACTGGATAAATATTTACAGGAGATAGGACGTGAGGATTTGATAACAGTTGAACAAGAAGTTGAACTGGCTCAACGTATTCGCTCCGGAGATAGAATTGCACTTGAAAAATTAACAAAAGCTAATCTCAGATTTGTCGTTTCTGTTGCAAAGCAGTATCAAAATCAAGGATTAAGCCTTCCGGACTTAATCAATGAAGGTAATTTGGGACTGATAAAAGCCGCTGAAAAATTTGATGAAACACGTGGATTTAAGTTTATTTCTTACGCTGTTTGGTGGATTCGTCAATCGATACTTCAAGCATTGGCAGAACAATCACGTATTGTACGCTTACCATTAAATCAAGTAGGTTCGTTGAATAAAATCAACAAAGCACTACAAAGATTTGAGCAAGAGAATGAACGTCGTCCTTCTGCTGAAGAATTAGCGAAAGAGTTGGATATTTCAGAAGAGAAAGTTACCGAGTCGATGAAACACGGAGGAAGACACGTTTCCGTAGATGCTCCATTTGTAGAAGGAGAAGATAACAGTCTGTTAGACGTTATGGTGAACGATGAATCTCCAAAAGCAGACCGAGGATTGATAAATGAATCATTATCCAATGAGATAGAAAGAACATTGTGTACTTTAAGTGAAAGAGAACATTTAATCGTTAAAAAATTCTTTGGCTTAGGAGTTCCTGAAATGACATTGGAAGAGATTGGAGATGAGTTTGGCTTAACTCGTGAACGTGTAAGACAAATTAAAGAAAAAGCGATTCGTAGATTACGCCAGAGTTCTAAAAGCAAACTTCTGAAAACTTATTTAGGGTAGAGTTAGAAATAACTTAAAGTTATAAAGTGAAGACGCAATTAATTGCGTCTTTCTCTTTAAATAAGTACTGATTGAATAGTTCGGTAGATTTATCAACTATATAACCGAAATGTTCCTAGAATAATTAGTATTCACAAAAAACAAAATCAAACCTTACAGTTCTGTACAACTTATCAGGCATTTATACTTTATCACTTTTAACTTTAGAAAATTCTTAAGTCTATTTATTCTTTGTTACGACGATAAATCTATTTCTAAATATCCCCTACTTTAAAAGGATTATACGAAATTCCATTATCAAAGGTATTTACCTTTTCATGTTTTTTTACCCATTTCACTACTCTATTGGTGAAAGGTAACACCAAAATTTCATAACCTGTTTTCATCAATGTTTGAGTAATAATCATTCCTAAAATCACATTCAACGGAATAGTACCAACAAATGCAATGGCAAAAAAAACAATGGAATCAACACCTTCCCCAAAAAGCGTAGAAACAACAGCCCTAATTGAGAAATTCCGACCTTTCTGCATTATTTTCATCTTACTCATTACCAAAGCATTGACAAAAGAGCCAAACAAAAAAGCAGTAAAACTAGCCAATGCCAGACGAGGAGTACTTCCCAAAACCAGAGCATAGGCTTCTTGATAGGTGAACTGCTCGGAAGAGGGAATTAAAATAGTCAATTTGAATACCAATACAACCAAAAGATTCATCAGAAATCCATACCAAATAATTAATCGAGCTTTTTTATACCCCCATACTTCAGCAATAATATCATTGACAACATACGAAATTGGAAAGATTATCAAACCGGCAGTCGCAACAACTCCACCGATAACAATAATTTTTTGTGCCACTATATTGGCAATAATCAGACAAGTTGCGAAAAGCAAACCTGTTACCATAAAAATAACGGATACTTGTTTTTTCATTTTTCTTGTTTTTTAGACGTGGTTTCCAAGCACACGTGTAGTTAATGTTTCATTGAGAAAACTACTTCTCACTATTTTCTTTTTTCTGTTTTCCAAAAGAAAACTTTTCGGGAACAGGGTCATAGCCACTGCCTCCCCAAGGATTACAACTTAAAATTCGTTTTGTTGACAAATATATTCCTTTTACCACTCCGTGCTTTTTTACAGCCTCTATCGAATAAGTAGAACAAGTAGGCGTATATCGACAACTTGGTGGTAAAAGTGGAGAAATCGCTCCTTTGTAAAAATAAACAGGAAGTAAAACAACAAATTCAACTATTTTCTTCAACTTTCTACGCATTTCATATCCTTTTCTTCCAACAATTTATTTTCAATTTGGTTCAATGCCAACTTCATTTTATCATTCAAAGTAACAAAATCCATCTTCTCTTTAGCAACATACTGAAAAGCAATTTGCAATACAACTTTTTTATCCAAAGAGAACTTTATCAAATCACTCTTATTCAACCGATAACACTCTCTAATGACTCTTTTTATTCTATTTCTATCCACCGCCAATTTGAACTTCTTTTTCGGAACGCTTATCAGCACTCGCACCGGAAATTCTCCCTCTTCTCTATCTTTTATCATATAAACAACTCTAAAAGGATACGAAAAAAGAGAATTACCTTTAGAAAAAAGTGTCTCAATATTTTTCATTCCAAAAAGATGTTCTTTCTTTGAAAATCCGAAGTTCATTAGGTGCGATTAATTATTAAAAACAATCCCAAAAACACAAACAGATGTATTTTCGGGATTTTATGTATAATAGAATATCTGTCTATTTATTTTTCTCTTTGATAAATTGCTCTAAAGCCATTGTCATAGAAGGACAATTAGAAGTTGGAGCAACCAAATCCAATCGAAGTCCTTTACTTTCTATAGCTTGTGATGTATTCTTTCCAAAACAACCTATTTGAATATCCCCTTGATTAAAATTAGGAAAATTATCATACAAAGAAGTTATTCCGGCAGGACTAAAGAAAATCATTAAATCATAATTCATTTCTATCTCCTTAGCCAATTCACAGCTTACCGTTTGATACATTATCGCTTTATCAAAATCTATTTTTGCTGATGTCAAAACGGACAAAGATGCCTCATTTCCTACATTGGAAGTTATAAATAAATACTTCTCTTCCAGATGTTTATTAAAAGCCTCTACCAAACCGGGAAATTTCCCTGTTGAGCTATAAAAAATCTTTCTTTTTCTATATTGAGTATATTTCTGCAAATAATAAGCAACAGTTTCTGAAACACAAAAATATTTCATTGACTGTGGAATCTCTATTCTTAACTCCTCTGCCAATCTAAAGAAATGGTCAACACCGTGCCTTGAATTAAAAATAATGGCAGAATATTGTAGAATATTTATTTTCTGTTGCCTAAACTCTTTGGCGTGAACAGGTTCTACTTTTATAAAAGGACGAAAATCAATATTAACGTTATGTTTCCTTTCAATATCAAAATATGGCGACTTCTCAGTTTTAGGTTTAGGTTGAGAAATCAATATCTTCTTTACTCTCAAAACAGCATTTTTTAATCGTTTCCTACAAAAATATTGAATAAACTCGAAACAGCACTCCAAAAGGTATTACTTCGAGCGTGCAAAGATACAAAATAATATAAAGAAAAGCAATGGTTTTTGTAAAAAGATATTGAAAGAGTTTTATTATCAAGAAGATAAAGAAGAGTAAAAAGAGAAGTACAGAAACACCTATTAAATATTCTTTGCTAAAAGAAGGTAGGTAAACATAAGCAATAATAACAGGATATAAAACGAAAGTAAAAAGATGAAACAAGTTAAAATAGACTTTAATAATGTGTTCTGTTACCGATTTCTGAAAAAAAACAAACCCTAAAACCCTAAATGAAATTATTTTAAAAAGATAAAAACTAACTGTAACAGCCATTAATTGAAAGAAATTGACAGCACCAAAACTTTTTTCAGTATTATAAAGCAATAAATAGATAAACAACGAAAAAACACCAACGGAAAAGCAATTCAACAAAGTGGAAAAATAGTTAGTTCGCAACCTATCCACAGAAAAGAAATTGGTTGATTTTTCGTCTTCAGACACAAAATTTCTTAAATTCCCAATTAATATTCCATCGGAGCTGTACACCAAGAAAACGAACAGCACAAAAAAGAAAAGCAACACAATGAAAACCCAAGGTTCATTACTCGGATGAGAATTACTTACAATCCCATTAACTCTTCCCACCGACAAAAGACTATTTTGTAAAAGCCCTAAAACTCCCATTTTCGCACAATTATATTTTAGCAAATTTTCTCATATCATCGTGTATCTTCTCATCACTTTCAAAAGCAGAAAAAACGTCCTTTGGTGCTTCTACCACTGACCACAAATTTAAGTGTTGAGGTCTGATAAACAGCTCTTCACTCGAAACTTTTAACTGTTTAATAAGATACTGATAGTAATTATTTGTGTTCAAAATAACAATCGGCTTTTCATAAATCCCCAACTGTTTCCAAGTAACAATTTCAAAAAGTTCCTCCATCGTCCCTACTCCACCGGGCAATGCAATAGTGGCATCTCCAAGTTCTGCCATTTTAGCTTTTCTCTCGTGCATTGTTTCAGTTATGATTAACTTGGAAATTCCCTTATGATGCCATTCCACTTCACACATAAAACGAGGAATAACACCTATCACTTTTCCACCCAGACTCATCATCGTATCAGCCAATTGCCCCATCAAACCAACAGAACCACCACCATACACCAAACCAATCCCATTTTCAACCAATAGTTCTCCTAACTTTTTAGCTGCATCTAAATAAATAGGATTTAGTTTGCTACTTGAAGCACAATAAACTGTAACATATTTCATTGAAAATAAATATTTTACAAAAACAAGAGGTTGGTGCTTTTATTTATAAAACACACAACCTTTTGTCTAAATTTATTATCATTCAGTCGAACTATTCAACTGAAAATTTATAAATACACCATTCATCATATTTCCCATCAGGTCTAAGCACTGAATTGGGAAAGTGAGGATAATTCGGAGAAGCTGGAAATCCTTGTGTTTCAAGACAAACAGCACACTGCTCTTCATACATTTTACCATATTTTCCTTCTTGTTTTTCTACCCAATTAGCCGTATAAACTTGAACTCCGGGTTGTGTGGTAAAGACCTCCATTTTTCGCCCACTTTTAGGCTCATAAATATATCCTGCACACGCCAACTCGCCCACTTGATTTCTACTAATGACCCAATTATCATCAATTCCTCGATTACCTTCAAACACCTCATTGTTAATACGATGTCCAATCAACACTTTTTCTCTAAAATCATAAGGTGAATTAGCGACATTCAAAACCACTCCATTAGGACAAGTGAACTCATCAAGTGCTGTTCTGTAATCTGCATTCAATTGTAAATAGTGGTCGTGAACCAATCCTTCACCTGCTCCTTTTAAGTTAAAATAACTGTGGTTTGTTAAACCAATAACCGTAGGCTTATCCGTAGTTGCTTCGTAATGAATTTTCAATTCATTCTCATCAGAAACTTGATAAGTCACCATCACTTCCAAATTACCGGGATAACCTTCTTCTCCATCAGGAGATAAATATTTCAAAACAATTTTATCAGTTGCTTCTTCCACAACGTCCCAAACTTTCATATTGAAACCCACTTCTCCACCGTGTAAGTGATTAGGACCGTTATTCACTGCCAATTTATACTCTTTTCCGTCAAGCGTAAAATGTCCGTTTTTAATTCGGTTGGCAAACCGACCACAAGTAGCATTAAAATAAGTTTCTTTGGTTGTGATTTCTTCCAACGTATCAAAACTAAGAACCACGTCGGCAGTTTTTCCATTTTTATCAGGCACTAAAAGTTTGGTTACTCTTGCACCGTAATTGCATATTTCAGCACTCATTCCTTTACTATTTTTAATAGTATAAAGAGAGATATTATTTGTACTCATATATTTTCTATTTTAAAAATCCCTCGTTCCTGTGCCTTGTACATAGCACCGAAAAAAGGGATTTCTGTTTTTGATTAATTTTGTTTTTTTCGATGCTTTTATTCTACTCTTTTCGCACCATCACCGATTTCAGCAACGTAGAAGTCCGGTTTAATACCAATTCTTTCTTCGTAACCTTTACCTACTTTTTCGATAAACTCATCAATTGCCTCATCTTTTACCAAAGAAACGGTACAACCTCCAAAGCCACCTCCTGTCATACGAGAACCGATTACACCATCAATTTTCCAAGCCTCTTCTGCCATCGCATCTAATTGTTCACCTGTTACTTCGTAATCATCTCTCAATGATACGTGAGATGCATTCATCAATTTTCCGAACGTCTCAAGGTCTCCTGCTTTTAATGCTTTAACAGCGTCAGTTGTACGTTGAACTTCACCCACAACGTGTCTTGCTCTTTTATGAGCAATAGGGTCAGTAATTGCGTGTTCTATTTCTTTGAAGTCTGCTTCTGTTAATTCTGCTAAGTTTTTGATTGGACGAACTTTACTTATCTGTTCTACTGCTAATTGACATTGGGCAACACGGTCATTATAAGCACCTGAGTCCAATTTGTGAGGACTGTGCGTATTGGAAATAACCACTTTTACTCCTTCCAATTTAACAGGAACAAGGTCAAATTCTAACGTATCACAGTTTAAGAAAACAGCGTGGTCTTTTTTACCTTGTGAACTTGCAAATTGGTCCATAATGCCACAATTAACTAATGCAAATTCGTGTTCTGCTTTTTGACCGATTTTAGCCAATTCCGTTCTGTCAAGTCCTGTATTTAATTGGTCATTCAAAGCATAAGCCGTAACCACTTCCAATGCTGCCGATGACGAAAGTCCTGCTCCATTAGGAACATTACCCCAAATCAAAATATCATATCCTTCTTCCAATTGGTAGCCTCTTTTAACATATTGAGCAAAAACTCCCAACGGATAGTTTGCCCACGCTCTATTATCCAAACGTTTTGTTATTTTTTCAAAAGGAACTTCTGTTACTTCCGGCTGATTCAAAGAACGAAAACGAACAACTTTCTCGCCATTTTTACGAAGTAATAAGTAAGTCCCGAAACTCAAAGCACAAGGAAATACAAAGCCTCCATTATAATCGGTATGCTCTCCAATAAGGTTCACTCTACCCGGTGAGAAATAGACAGCCTCCGCCTGTTTCCCATACAATTCTTCAAATGATTTTTTTAATTCTGCTACTTTCATGTTATTATGTTTTAAGAAATTATTATGTTTTTATTTAATTAAGGTGTTTCAATACTCTTTCTTCCATCCATAGGAGTATCATCTATTGATATAATTTTATCAACAACATACTCACTTACACCACGCCAAGGAAGAGCTCCATTGTACTCTTTGTAGTGCAATTCCATATTTTGTCCACTACATATCATAAGTGTATCAGCAATACCTTGTCTTTCTACCGAGAATTTAAACTCATACGATTGAATTCCTACATTACTGTTTTTCCCCGAAGCACGAAATCCCGACTGAATTAATTTACCTTCATAAGTTTTGAAGATGATACCCTTGCGAACCATATAATTCAACTCGCCCGACTTCACACCTTCTCCAAAAACAAAGTAGAATTTGAAATAGAAAAATCCAAGTCCACCCAATAATAAAATGACCAATAGTATCCAAAGAAATTTTTTCATAACGTCTATTTTTAATATTATTAAATGCAAATATAATCTTTTCTGAATAAAAAAACGAGGAGTTTTGGTTTTTTATTTTATTTTTTTTGTAAATTTACAGAAAATTAAAGTGAAACCTTAAAATCAATATTGAGATGGAAACAAAATGGGTAACTCTTGCAATTAGAACATACTATCGTGCCGAAATGATAAAGGCAGTATTGGAGCAAAACAACATTGAAACAGTCATTCACAATCTCAACACAGAAAACCCAGAAGTAGCTGTAGGTGTTAGAGTTAGAATCAAGGAACAAGACCTACCAAAAGCACTGTCTATCGTAGAAGAGGTTGAAAAGGAATGGGACAAGGAGAAGAACACAGCAACAGATTCTTCCAAAAACAAGATTTTAATTCCCATAGAACTAACAGAAAACATCAAAGAAGTTTGCAAGTTTGGATTTAAGATGGCAGAAGATTTAAACGCAGAAGTCGTTTTTTTAAACGCCTATTTCACTCCGGCTTTTACCATTACTCCCAATACCACTATCGACTTTGACACATATAGTCTGACTAATTCGGAAACATTAAGACGATTAGCAAGAGATAATAAAGCAGATAGCGAAAATTTGACTAACTTAATCCAAAAATGGGTTGATATGGGAGAACTTCCAGAAGTAGATTTTAGCATTGAAATAAAAGCAGGCATTCCCGAAGATGTTATCTATGACTATTGTAAAGAGAATAAACCTATGCTCGTAATAATGTCAAACAATAACAAAATCAGAAAAGAAGAGAATAGAATCGGTAGTATTACAGCAGAAATTTTAGAAACTGTTCGTGTACCTGTGATTGCTTTGCCTTATCATCAAAATGTCAACCCTGATAATATCAAAAGCATTGCATTTTTCACCAATTTCGACCACAATGATTTAGTGGCTATCGACACGATTATTTCTTATTTCAAAAAAGAGGATTTGGAATTGATATTTTTACACACAACTGACCAAAAAGATAAGTGGGAAGAAGTAATGTTAGAAGGTATTAAATCTTACTTTGCGAATCACTATCCCAACCTAAAAACAGATTATGCTTTCCTAAAATCGTCCAAAGAGATAGATAAATTAAATGCTTTTTTGAAACAGAAAAAGATAGATATGATAGCTATTAACAGACGAAAAAGAAGTTTGATTTCACGCTTCTTTAACCAAGGATTTGCCAGTAGAATGTTATTCAATGTAGATACTCCACTGTTTGTTTTAAGAAAATAAACTTCATCAAATTAGTATAGACAACTTATAAGTTGTCTATACATTTTATTTCCAATTTATTTATCACATTTATATTGGTGACTAATAATGGTTTTATAGCAGATAAGTTAAAGATACAGAAAAAACACGATTGGTCGTTTTAGGTTGCACATTTGCATTAATAAACCCTTTTGTATTCATCTCTTCAAAAAACTTCTTATTTCCATCTTTCTTTTGTAGTGCTTGTGACCAATTGAAAGTTATTTGAATCTTTTCTATAAACTCAATCCCTAGTCCAACATTAAAACCATAATCAATTCTATCTGTCACATCATCAAAGTCTTTTAATTGTTTAAGTTCATCTAACTTTGTTTTAACCTTTGAAACCTCTGTAACTGCAAACCCACCGTACACACCTGCTAATCCATATATTCCAACTGCATCAATCAAATTAACTTTGTACCTAAGATTTAAGGGAACTTCAAAATAATTAACTTCTCTGTAACCTTCTAGTGCATTGTCTATAATTGAAGAAGAACTATCAATTTTAAACATTCCTCCTTTTTGAGAAAAAAGAGCTCCCATCTCCATACCTAATCCTTGACGGTTAATTTGATACACCAGTCCGGCTTGAAAACCCGTAAGGTTTTCACTCTTAAATGATGATTCTAAATTATCTTTTTCAAAATGTCTAATTTCATTTGCCATATTTACACCCGCTCTTATTCCCAATTGTGCAAAGGCAGTTGTAAAACTAAAAAATAAAACGATTAATAATAAAATATTCTTTTTCATTATTGTATTTTTCTTAATTTTAAAAAATTGTTCAGTTATTTAATTATTTACCCATTCGTTTACGTTCATTTTCCGTGAGTAATATTTTGCGTAATCGAATCGACTGAGGTGTAATCTCAACATACTCATCTGCTTTTATATATTCCAATGCTTCTTCTAATGAAAATATTATTGGAGGTGCAATTTGCGTTTTGTCATCTGCACCTGAAGCACGCATATTGGTAAGTTTTTTCGACTTGGTAATATTAACGACTAAGTCTCCTTCTTTGGTATGCTCTCCTATCACCTGTCCTTCATAAACACTATCTTGTGGCTTGATAAAAAACTTTCCTCTATCTTGTAATTTATCAATAGCATAAGCAAATGCCGTACCTGTTTCCATTGCAATAATGGAACCGTTATTTCTTCTTTCAATTTCTCCTTTATAAGGTTGATAATTAATAAATCGATGCGACATAATTGCCTCTCCTGCCGAAAGCGTTAAAACACTATTCCGAAGCCCAATAATTCCACGTGCCGGAATATTAAATTCCAATTGTATGCGGTCATTGACTGCCTCCATACTTAACATTTCACCTTTGCGTTGTGCTACTATCTCGATGATTTTTCCCGACGATTCTTCCGGTAGATTGATAGAAAGCTGTTCAATAGGCTCGTGTTTTACTCCATCTATTTCTTTAATAATTACTTGTGGTTGTCCAACTTGTAGTTCATAGCCTTCTCTTCTCATCGTTTCTATCAAAACAGAAAGATGAAGAACCCCTCTTCCAAAGACATTCCAATGGTCTGAATCGGGATTCTTTTCAACCCTTAATGCCAAATTCTTATCCAACTCTTTTATCAATCTATCATTGATGTGCCTCGAAGTAACAAATTTCCCTTCCTTTCCAAAGAATGGAGAATTATTGATAGTAAACACCATACTCATTGTTGGTTCATCAATGGCTATCGGCTTAAGTGGTTCAGGATTAATTGGGTCAGAAATGGTATCTCCTATCTCAAAACCCTCAATACCCACCAAGGCACAAATATCCCCCGACTTGACAGATTTTGTTTTTGTCCTGCCTAATCCCGTAAAAGTATTCAATTCTTTGATACGAGATTTTAGAATTGTTCCATCTCTTTTACAAAGGCTTACTTCCATTCCCTCTTTCAATTCTCCTTGATGCAAACGCCCCACTGCAATACGTCCCACATACGATGAGTAATCCAATGAGGTGATAAGCATCTGTGGTGTACCTGTACGTTGAATAGGAGCAGGAATGTGTTCAATAATAGCATCTAAAAGAGGCGTAATGTTATCTGTTGGATTATTCCAATCCTCTGACATCCAATTCTCTTTTGCCGAGCCATACACAGTTGGAAAGTCAAGTTGTTCCTCAGTTGCATTTAAGTTGAACATCAAATCAAAAACCATTTCATGTACTTCATCTGGACGACAATTGGGTTTATCTACCTTATTCACAACGACAATGGGCTTTAATCCAATACTTAATGCTTTTTGCAATACAAATCTGGTTTGTGGCATCGGACCTTCAAAAGCATCAACGAGCAAAAGTACTCCGTCTGCCATATTTAAAACACGCTCTACTTCTCCACCAAAATCGGCGTGTCCCGGTGTGTCTATAATATTAATTTTATGCTCTTTGTAATTAATGGATACATTTTTCGACAAAATGGTAATCCCTCGTTCTCGCTCCAAATCATTGTTATCCATTATCAATTCTCCGGCATCTTCATTTTCCCTAAAAAGATGTCCTGCCAACAGCATTTTATCGACTAATGTCGTCTTGCCGTGGTCAACGTGTGCTATAATTGCTATATTTCTTATTTTCTGCATCTTGTTTTATTTGTGGGCACAAAGGTAGTCAAATAAAAAGTAAAAAAATAATTTTCTTTCTTATGACATTAAAAAAGTAAAAGTATAGCAGATTATCCCACTATACTTTTATTACCTCTATTTGTTAAATAGATAATTTTATAAGTTATAACTATTATTAAAACTACTTTTGGGGTTGTTTATCAAGCTGACCTAACATCGTCATTACACATCTAAAACCAATATCATTTGTAGCTTTATCTTGGTCTAAATACCGTCTTGTAGCAGGATTAAGCCAATAAGCACGGTCTTTCCAAGAACCACCTTTATAAACTCTTGTTTTATCTGTATATTTAGGAGCTAAAACGTCTGTTGGGTCTATCTGCCTACGATTACGTAAATTTCTTTCTCCTTCCGGGTCAGTATAAAGTTTAAAATCAGTATTTATTGTATTCCGTCCATCATTATAACTACTTATATTTTTTTGAGTTTGAACAACAGAAGCAATTCTACCAAGTGAATCAATCTTAAAATGAGATTTTTGTGCTTTATCCGAATTGGTTAGATATGTAAGTGTTGTGTTTCCTCTAAATGGATTATAGGTTGCAACATCTTCGTGAGAAGTAGGTCGATATACATCAAGTACCCATTCATTTACATTTCCAGCCATATTATACAGTCCAAAATCATTCGGAGGAAAAGCATTCACCGGAGCAGTAGTTGCATATTTATCATTCAATGCACCGGCTGTTCCCATCAAATCTCCTCTTCCACGCATATAATTAGCTTGCATCCGTCCTTGCTCTTTTCCTTTGGCAGTTCTACGTATTTTATCTCCATTCCAAGGATACATTCTTCCCTCTTCAACAATTCCATTTTTATCTGCTTTCAAACCATACGCCGCAAATTCCCATTCTGCTTCTGTTGGAAGTCTAAAGTTAGGAAACATTAATCCGTCCCCCATAGTTGCTTTTCTTACCTCGCCATAAGCATTTTTTAATGGTTTCGAACCCGGTTTGGGTTGATAGCTACGGTCTAAAAGGTATTTTTCAGTATTAAAGACAAAATTATGAGTAATAGAGTCCAATTCTGTTTGACGTTGCACATAAGAGAAGTCAGGTTCTGCAAGTACTCCAGCTTTCACCAACATCAATTCATTTAATCTATCCGTTCTCCATTGACAATAATCCATAGCCTGTTCCCACGTTACTCCAATAACAGGATAATTATTAAATGCCGGATGCGTATAATATCGGTCAAAATAAGGGTCATTATAACTCAATGGGTCTTCTGATTTACTTATCTTGGGTTGTGCTTTTTCTACCAATTCAGGTGCTAACTTTCCAAACACTAACTCCATCCAATGTGTATATTCTCTCCAATAAAGATTACTCACCTCATATTTATCCATATAAAAAGAACTAACAGAAACTCTCCTTCGAGAATTATTATACTCAGCAGTGAGTAAATCTGTTTTTTCTCCCATTACAAACGTTCCACCTTCCACCAATACCATACCTGAGGGAATTTGAGGTTTATAATTCTGTTGTGCTGAAAATCCGGCAGAGGCATAACCATTATTCCCTGTAAATTGCTCATTTTGGAACACCCAACCTGTTGCAGAAGAAGTTGTAGAACCTTTTTTAGGTCTTTTCGATTTTTGAGGAGTACATTGTATAAATGTCAAAATAATTCCGACTCCTAACAATAAAGATATAACTCTATTTCGTTTCATAATTTATTTTTGATTAAATCTTTTACACTATTCAATCTTCACTTGTCTTAATTTGTTATATTAATTAACTCAAAATTTAGCAAAAACGTATATTTTTTAGAAAAAAGAACTTTTTTTCTCTGATTTTTGCATAGATAATTAATGATATACCCCGTAGTATGTTTAAGAATAGTTATAAAATATGCTAAGAAACAGCACATATTATCTAGAAACAAAATTGAAACTTTATTCTCACAACTTTTTACGATAAAATTAAATCTTTTTAATAGATTTAGAATAAAAACTTTAAGTAAGAAAATTGTTCTAACAGTCGTCCAACATATCAATTACTCTATTTATCAAAGATAAAAAGAAATAATCTAAAAATCAAAATAACCCAAATGCACTACAAGTTTATCAACTATTTTTTAATTTTGAAGTTTTTTTTCTACTTTTGTGAGAACTTTTTAATCTCTTTTTCAAGACACGAAAAGTTAATATTTATATAAAAAACAAGAAACAGAATATTTTTACAGATGAAACAAAAGATAGAAACATTATTGGCAGAAGTCAATTCATTGGTTGCTAACTCTATAGAGGAAGTAGAAAAGTATAGAATAGAATATATCAGTAAAAAGGGTAAAATTCCACAACTTTTCAATGATTTTAGAAATGTGCCTGTGGAAGAGAAAAAAGAGATTGGACAGTTAATTAATCAATTAAAAAACAAAGCACAAGATAAAATCAACGCACTAAAAGAACAATTATCTTCTCAAGGTTCTGATGATAACAAACTCGATTTAACGTGCACACCCGAGCCAATTCAATTAGGTACACGCCACCCACTAAATATTGTCAAAGAAAAAATAGCAGATATTTTTGCTCGTATTGGATTTACAATTGCCGAAGGTCCTGAAATAGAAGATGATTGGCATGTGTTTGGTGCTTTGAACTTTCCACCGGAACACCCTGCACGTGATATGCAAGATACATTTTTTGTGGAGAAAAATCCTGATATTTTGTTGCGTACCCACACTTCGTCGGTGCAAACTCGCGTGATGAAACACACGAAACCTCCTATTCGTATGATTTTCCCCGGTCGTGTGTATCGTAACGAAGCTATTTCGTATAGGGCTCACTGCTTCTTTCATCAAGTAGAGGGCTTGTATATCGATAAAGATGTTTCTTTTGCTGATTTGCGTCAAGCATTGCTTTATTTTGCCAAAGAGATGTTTGGCGAAGAGACAAAAATACGTTTACGTCCCTCTTATTTTCCATTTACTGAACCAAGTGCCGAGATGGATATTTCTTGTAACTTATGCGGTGGAGATGGTTGTAATTTCTGTAAACATACAGGTTGGGTTGAGATTTTAGGCTGTGGAATGGTTGACCCGAATGTGCTTAAAAATTGTGGTATTGATACTGATGTTTATTCCGGATATGCTTTCGGAATGGGTGTTGAGCGTATTACCAACTTGAAATATCAAGTGAAAGATTTACGTCTTTTCTCTGAAAACGATGTTCGCTTTTTGGAAGAATTTAAGAGTGCTAATTAATAGATATCTTGTTTTGTAACATTAAAGAATAGATGAACTTATGAAATCAAATCTTTTTAATATCACAATGCGTAGCGGACTTGTACTCGGTGTACTGTTTTCGCTCAATTTTATTATTTCTACATTTAACAACCCTATTTTAGGGCTATTGTCTTATCTAATTACGGCATTGATTGTCTATTTAACATATCAATATACGGTTGGTTTTAGAGATAAAGAAAACGGAGGAGTGATAACATTCGGACAAGGATTTCTGTTTGTGTTCTTACTATTTATGTTCGCGTCCATTATTTCTGCGGGTGTTAAATATATCTTTTTACAATTTATTAATCCCGATTACTTACAAAACTTGTTGGGTTTAACAATGCAAACAATGGAGTCTATTATGGATTCTGTTCCTGATGACATGTATGACGCTTTAGAATCTTTCTTAACGCCGATTAATTTTGTGATGGCAAGTTCTTGGATGAACTTTTTGATGTCTTTGGTGGTGGGAGTGATTATCGGATTGGTTGTTAAAAGAAATCATCTTCAAGCTAAACATTAATCAAAATCAGATATTTCAATGGATATTTCGATTATAATTCCACTTTACAACGAAGAAGAATCTTTAAAGCCACTCTATGAATGGATAAGTAGGGTAATGAAAGAGAATAACTTCACGTATGAAACGATTTTTATAGATGATGGAAGTCGTGATAACTCGTGGAAAATGATTGAGGAATTGAAAAATGAGCATTCTGAAGAGGTAAAAGGAATTCAATTTCGCAGTAATTATGGAAAATCCCCTGCCCTTTATTGTGGATTTAATGAGGCGAAAGGCGATGTTGTGATTACAATGGACGCCGATTTACAAGATAGTCCCGATGAAATTCCGGAATTATATCGTATGATAACCGAAGAGGGTTATGACTTGGTTTCGGGATGGAAAAAGAAGAGATTGGATTCTAAATTAACAAAAAATCTCCCTTCTAAATTGTACAATGCGACAGCAAGAAAAGTGACAGGATTGAAATTGCACGATATGAACTGTGGATTGAAAGCGTACAAAAATGAAGTAGTCAAAAATATTGAGGTGTATGGCGAAATGCACCGTTATATTCCTTATTTGGCAAAGAATGCTGGATTCACAAAGATTGGCGAGAAAGTGGTAATGCATCGTAAACGTGAGTTTGGCGAATCAAAATTTGGTCTTAATCGCTTTGTAAATGGTTATTTGGATTTGATAACGCTTTGGTTTATGTCAAAATTTGGCAAAAAGCCGATGCACTTTTTCGGACTGTTAGGAAGTGTGATTTTTATACTCGGCTTTTTCTCTGTGATTATTGTTGGTGTTAATAAACTTATTGCTCTTCAACACAACGTACCCGCAAGATTGGTTACTGATAATCCTTATTTTTACTTGGCATTGGTTGCGATGATTTTGGGAACATTACTTTTTGTAACAGGATTTTTAGCAGAGATAGTGGCTCGAAATTCGCCGGAAAGAAATAACTATAATATCAAGAGAGTCTTATAAAAAATGTAACATTATGAGAAAAATAGTATTAACTATATTATCTCTCCTATGTATCGGTGCTTTTTCACAAGAAGTTCCAAAAATTAAAATCGGAGGTTCTCTTAATCTGCAACACACTATTTCTTCTTGGAAAAAAGAACAAATAGAACGAGGCGGAGATTTTGGATTTGAATGTTTTAGAATAAAAGCGAATGGTTCCTATAAAAAAGTCTTTTTTAATTCTGAATATCGTCTCTATTCTCCCAGTTCTGGTGGTGGAATGTTAAAATATGGTTGGATTGGATATGAAATAAATGATAAAAACAATATTCACATTGGATTAACACAAGTACCTTTCGGCTTACACCCTCAGACTTCTAATGGTTGGCTTTTCAATATCAACTATTATGTTGGTTTAGAAGATGATTATGATATGGGAATAAAATGGATATATAACAATGATAGTTGGCAATCCCAAGTTGCTTTTTTCAAGAATGCAGAAGAATTGAAGTTTGGCAATGCAAGTGAGATTAGTCCCAATAGGTATAGTTATGATATTGCAGGAGAAAATAAAGAGGTTAATCAAATCAATCTTCGTTTTCAATATTATCTAGATAAAAAAAAACAACATCAAATTGGAATTTCGGGACAATATGGTGGGTTGTATAATGTTGTCAACCACAAATGGGGGTATCACAATGCTTTTGCCATTCATTATAGTGGAACATATAAAAACATAAATCTAAAAATACAAGTAACTAAGGCTACAAATAAGCCATCAAATAATAAATTTAAGACAGTAGAAATGGCAGCTTTTGGTGCACCTTACAGTGTAGCCAATAATTTTATGACTTACACGGTGGGGATATCAAAAACTTTTCCGATGAATTGGGGTGCTATCTCTTCTATAGTTTTATACAATGATTTTGGGTATATGAATAAAAAGGAGAATGATTTCGAAAACTCTATTCAAAATAGTACAGGTTGTATGATAGTAACAGGAAAAGTATATACTTACTTGGATTATGTCCAAGGATACAATCATTCTTGGATTGGAGGAAATTTCATTGATGATTTTGGTAAAGGAAATCCCAATGCAAAATGGGAATCACGATTGAATATAAATATAGGGTATTACTTTTAATACAGGATATAGTAATACAATAATAAGAAATAAAAAATAAAATCAGACGAAGTGATACGACAAATACTTTTAGTTGGGTTAGGAGGATTTTTGGGAAGTGCATTGCGTTTTCTATTCAGTAAATTCAATGATAATATTTTAGGGTTGCCATTTGGAACGCTAATTGTCAATATTTTGGGGAGTTTATTGATTGGGATTTTTGCAGGGATTTTTGTGAAAGAGCTAGGGAATCACCACCTTAAATTCTTATTAGCAACAGGTTTTTGTGGAGGATTTACTACCTTTTCTACTTTTAGTCTTGAAAATTACACAATGTTGCAAAATGGACAGATAGGAACTGCATTGCTTTATATTATCGGTAGTTTAATATTGGGGTTATTAGCCGTAATGCTCGGTTATTGGGGCTCTCAATTTTTTATAAAAGCATAGTTTAATATGGATACATTTAATTACAGGGTTATTTTTGCCTTTTTGTTCCAAATTCTTTTTTTAGTCGCTATTGTTGCCCTTATTGCTTTTGTGGTTAAAATGGTTTGGACTTATAAAAAAAGTAAGGAAAATGAAGAAAAGCAGAAAAAGAATGACGTTGCTTTGCCTATCCGTTTGCGTGCTTACGAACGATTAACATTGCTACTCAATAGAATTGAGCCGAGAAATCTCTTTTTGGAAGAAGAAGGAAGATTTAAGAATGCTTTGGAATTAAAAAACGAGTTAATAAGAAAAATCAACAACGAATATAATCACAATGTTTCTCAGCAAATTTATGTAAGTGAAATTTTGTGGGAAGAGTTGATGGATGTAAAGAACAATTTGATTGAGTTGATAACTTCTGTTTATTCTAAATGCAATGAAAACGATGCTCCGGAAGTTTTACAAAGAGTAATTTTAGAGGCTTATTATTCTCAAGAACAAACGTTTATTGATGCATCATTATTGTCGTTGAAATCAGAAGTGAAAGATTTATTTTAATGAAAAAGATTATATATATATTGTTGATGATTGTTTTGTTCGTTGGTTGCAACGGAGAAGATGATACTTGCCGAAAACCGAAGAAAGTCAATTGTAAGATAAGTTTCTTTTTAGACACAATTAACACAAAGACAGGTAATTTGGATAAGTTGAAACGAGCTGTTGATAGTTTGTGGGTAAAAGGGGTAGGCATTGACAAATATCTCTACAAGAACAAAAAAGGTCTTTCCGAGATAATTTTACCTTTAAATAAATTTCAGAAAAAGAGTACTTTTGCAATCACAATAAATACTTATGTAGATACCATAGAGATTGTGCATAAAAACCTAAATGAATATCTATCATTAAACTGTGGAACAATTCGTACTTATGAAATAGATACTGTCTATTCAACAAAACATTTTATCGACACCATTTTAATAAAGAATAAAAAAGTCAATACATTTAATGTCGAACATTTACAAATACATCATATTAAGTAGTGCTTTTCTATTTCTAAGCCTTAGTAATACTTTTTCACAAGAAAAAGAGCAGAAAGATAGTGTTCAACTTTCTCCTTTTCAAGGTTTGATGTTGGAAATAAATGTGGCACCTTATATTCAATATTTATTTGCAGATAATATTCAAACTCATCAAGCAAACATACAAGTAAATTGGAAAAATAAATATTTTCCGGTTTTTCAAATTGGGTTTGCAACAGCCAACAAAACCACCCATAACGCAGGATTTAAGGGAAACGGATTTTTCACCAAAATGGGTGTTGATTTTAATTTATTAAAAAGCAAATTAAAGAACAAAAGATTAAACAATTATGCCCTTGGTGGTGTTATGATTGGGTACAGTCGATTTCAATATTCTTTGGAAAATCAGACCATAAAAGATGAGTATTGGGGAGGCAGTGAAACGGTAGTAGCAAATGGAATTTTTGACAATAAATTTTGGGTAGAACTAAATGCCGGTTTACGAGTTCCTATTTACAAAAACATCTATATGGGTTGGAGTGTGCAAAGAAAATTTTTAATCACTCGTGATAAAGAGGGAGAAATATCATCGTGGTATATTCCCGGTTTTGGAAAAAATAACACTTCTAATTGGGGTTTTAATTATATAATTGGTTATCGATTTTAATTGAAAAAAATGAACAAAAACGAACAAATGAATCGTGCAGCCGACAATATTAGAATATTGATTGCGGCTATGGTAGAAAAAGCAAATTCCGGACACCCGGGAGGTGGAATGGGAGGAGCAGACTTTATGAATGTACTCTATTCTGAATTTTTGGAATATGACCCTCAAAATCCTTATTGGGAAAGTCGAGACAGATTTTTCTTAGACCCCGGACATATGTCCACAATGCTTTATTCCGTGTTGGCATTCTCGGGAAAATACTCAATGGAAGATTTGAAACAATTCAGACAATGGGGAAGCATAACACCGGGACACCCTGAATTAGACGTTGAACACGGTATTGAAAACACTTCGGGACCTCTTGGACAAGGACATACTTATGCCGTAGGTGCTGCTATTTCAGCTAAATTCTTACAAGCACGTTTTGGCGATGTGATGAATCAAACGATTTACACTTATATTTCTGACGGAGGTATTCAAGAAGAGATTGCACAGGGTGCGGGTAGAATTGCAGGGCATTTGGGATTAGATAACCTGATTATGTTCTACGATGCCAACAATGTTCAATTATCCACGAAGGTAGAAGAAGTGGACACCGAAGATGTAGCCAAAAAATATGAGGCGTGGGATTGGAAAGTAATTGAAATAGATGGTAACAATGTTGATGAAATACGCCAAGCATTGAAAGAAGCGAAAGCAGAAAAACAACGCCCAACGATAATTATCGGCACAACCATAATGGGTAAAGGCGTAGTTACTGCCGACAAAGAAATGTACGAGGGCAAAGTAGATACACACGGACAACCGTTAAGCAAAACCATTGCTTCGGTAGAAGAAACGATTAAAAATTTAGGTGGAAATCCTGAAAATCCATTTGAGATATTTGAAGAAACTCGTGCTATCTATCAAAAGCGTGAAAAAGAGTTGAACGCACTTGTTGAACAAAAAAAGAAACAAAAAGAGCAGTGGGCAAAAGAAAATCCGGAGTTGGCAGAGAAAATGCAGCGTTTCTTCGCAAACGAATTACCAACATTGGATTGGAACTCCATTGAGCAGAAGCCTAATCAACCAACACGTGGTGGTTCGGCAACGGTATTGGGTTATTTGGCAGAAAATGTTGAAAATATGATTGTTTCGAGTGCTGATTTAAGTAACTCGGACAAAACAGATGGATTCTTAAAGAAAACCAAGCCCTTAGTAAAAGGAGATTTTTCCGGTGCTTTCTTGCACGCAGGAGTTTCTGAATTAACAATGGCAGCGTTAAGTATCGGAATGATGTTACACGGTGGTGTGGTTTCTGCTTGTGGAACATTCTTTGTCTTTTCCGACTATATGAAGCCTGCTCTTCGTATGGCGGCATTAATGGAAATACCTGTTAAATTTGTATGGTCGCACGATGCGTTCAGAGTGGGCGAAGACGGCCCTACACACGAACCGGTAGAACAAGAGGCACAGTTAAGATTATTGGAAAAGATGAAAAACCATAGTGGCGAAAACTCTATGTTAGTACTTCGCCCTGCTGACGTAGAAGAAGCAACGGTCGCTTGGAAAATGGCAATGGAGAATAACAAAACGCCAACGGGATTGATTTTCTCACGTCAAAATGTGCAAAACTTACCGTCTGAAAGCAGTCGTAAGGCAGATGCTCAACAAGCAGAAAAAGGAGGATATATTGTTCAAAGCGATGAGAACTTTGATGTAGTGTTATTGGCTTCGGGTTCAGAAGTCTCGACATTGGTAGAAGGAGCGAAATTATTAAGAGCCGATGGTGTGAAAGTACGTATCGTGTCGATTCCTTCTGAAGGATTATTCAAACAGCAATCGCAAGACTACCAAGACTCAGTATTGCCCAAAGGAGTAAAACGTTTTGGACTAACAGCTGGATTACCTGTTACACTTGAAAGTTTGGTAAAAGAGAATGATAAAATCTGGGGGTTAGAATCGTTTGGTTATTCAGCACCCTTCCAAGTACTTGATGAAAAATTAGGATTTACAGCCCAAAATGTTTACAAACAAGTAAAAGAGTTGTTGAGTTAATCAAGTTGAAAGTAACAAAATAGTATTCATCTATTAAACTTTACTTTTAACAGATGATTAATTTATGAAAATATGAGTAGTAGAGATGTAGTTAACTACATCTCTACTTTTTTAGTATAATTTAATTTTTGAGTAAAAACAAGTCGTAAGAAAGTAAGAACTATTATTTACTTGTTTTAATTTAAGTATCAAATACTTTCTTTTTGAAAAGAGAGAATTTGTATTCCCAAAACAATCAATAGAGTAATCAAACTGCTGAACACAATCTTCCCTATTAACATATAAGCAGAATAAAAACTAAATGCTTCCAATAAGAAAAGTGTGGTTTGATGAATTAAAATCAAGATGGTAAAATATTTCAAATTAGGCAAAAAGCCAATTGTTTTAGGGTTAGGAGTAACGCTTATTAAATCTTGAATATCAACAAAACCTCTTAATATCGGTATTCTCAGAAAAGCAACAAGCACAGATGCAAAAATATGAATACCCATTGTATTACTAAACATATCAATTATAAATCCCATAAGAAATGCCAACAACAGTGTCCAATTACGAGAGAGATGAATAGGAAGTGCCAAAACAAATAAGATATATACCATTGGATTGATATACCCAATAAACTGAATGTTATCAAGTATAAAAACCTGTATCAACACCAACAGTACAAACCGTATTATATTTTCTACCACCAATTTCATTTCATTAAATTATTGATTGACCTTTATGTCATCTCCATACTGACTGTTTTCCAATGTTAATTGTTCATCATAATTAAGATAATCAACGACTTGCACATAAGTCAAAGAGCGATAATCAGTTTTTAGTTTTACTTTGATATCGTAAGCTGTGGCACTTTCGGGAAGACTAAAATCAGCTACCGTTCCAACCATTATTCCCTCCGGAAATGTTTTTGCAAAGCCACTTGTTACCAATGTATCCCCTTTATTAAACTCAATATGACGGGGTATATCATTCAGCTTTGCATATTGATAATCTTTACCATCCCAATTTAATGTTCCAAAAGTATTATTGGACTGAAACTTGGTATTTATCAACAAAATAGGATGTAAAATGGATATCACTTTAGAAAACTTGGGAGATACCGTTTCCACAATTCCCACCACAGCGTGGTTGCTTATCACTCCCATATTGGGACGAATTCCGTCATTCGCCCCTTTATTGAGTGTTATATAGTTTTCAGGAAAATGGACTGTATTCCTAATAACTTTCGCCGAAATATATCGATAATCTTTATCAGGAGAAAACCTTTTTCTCAAAGAAGTTAGCTTTTTATTGTTGATTGAATCATCATAGACAGATAATACTCCTTCCAACAAAGCCAATCGATTTTTCAAGAAAATATTCTCTTCCGAAAGTGTTTTATTGGTTCTTTTCAACTTAAAGAAATCAACAACAATACTGTTTTTTTCATACATCCAACCCGTAAAAGCATTGGTTGATGACAACAACACACTTCTCTGATACCTTTTATTATCCGAAATCAATAGTATGGCAAATATTTCTAATAATAGAAACAGAAACACAGAACTATTTCGTGTAAAAAAGTTAATCAGATTTCTCACTGCTTTACTACTTGAATTATCTTATTAGGAATGAGAATTTATCTGAATTCTTCAACGCAATACCTGTTCCTTTTGCCACTACGTGCAATGGGTCTTCAGCTACGTGAAATTGAATATTTAACTTTTCAGATAACCTTTGGTCAAGTCCTTTAAGCAAAGCACCACCACCGGCAAGATAAATTCCACCTTGTACAATATCAGCATAAAGTTCCGGTGGCGTTTGTTCCAATGCACTTAATATTGCCGCCTCTATTTTAGAAACCGATTTCTCAATACAATGTGCAATTTCTTGATAAGAAACAGGCACTTCCATTGGCAAAGCAGTCATTCTATTAGGTCCGTGAACAATAAAATCTTCGGGTGGATTTTCCAACTCTGTTAATGCAGCTCCTACTTCCAATTTAATTCTTTCAGCCGTTCTTTCTCCCACTTTGATATTGTGCATTCTTCCCATATATTCAACAATATCAGCCGTTAAATCATCTCCGGCTATTCTTATTGATTTATTAGAAACAATACCTCCCAGTGAGATAACAGCAATTTCTGTTGTTCCACCACCAATATCCACAATCATACAACCGTTAGGTGATTCTACATCTAACCCAATTCCAATCGCTGCTGCCATCGGTTCATATATCATATAAAGTTCACGTCCATTGGCTTTTTCTGCCGAGTCCCTTACCGCACGTATCTCTACTTCTGTACTTCCTGAAGGAATACAAACAACCATTTTCAACGTTGTTGGAGCTAAAAAACGACTGCGTTTCGGTATCATATCAATCATTCCTCGAATCATCAATTCAGCAGCATAAAAGTCAGCAATAACCCCATCTCTCAAAGGACGAACGGTACGAATACCTTCATTCTCTTTACCCTGCATTTGACGTGCTTTATCGCCAATTGCTATCAACTTATCTGTTCTTCTGTCAAGTGCTACAACCGATGGTTGGTCAACTACTATCTCATCATCTTGAATAATGATGGTGTTGGCAGTTCCCAAGTCAATTGCTATTTCTCTTGTAAATGAAAAAAATCCCATTATTTAATTTATTTATAATATTATTTGATTTGTTTTTAATTTCTATTATTTAATGTTTAAAGTGTCTTACACCTGTCATTACCATACTCATCTCTTTTTTGTTACAAAAGTCGATACTTTGTTGGTCTTTAATAGAGCCACCGGGCTGAATTACCGCTTCCACTCCCACTTCCGAAGCTATTTCAACACAATCAGGAAATGGAAAGAAAGCATCAGATGCCATTACGGCACCATCTAGGTCAAATCCAAATGTTTGTGCCTTCTCAATAGCGTGTTTCAAAGCATCGACTCTCGAAGTTTCCCCTACTCCACTTGCTATCAACTGATTATTTTTAGCCAAAACAATAGCATTGGATTTAGAATGTTTCACTATTTTGTTGGCAAACAATAAATCACGTATTTCTCTATCCGTTGGTTGTTTATCCGTTGCAACAGTCAAATCATCTTCACTCTCCACATTGGTATCTCTTTCTTGTACCAAAACACCATTTAACAGAGAACGAAATTGTTTTTTTTGCAATTTAATATCTTTTAATACCAAGATAATACGGTTTTTCTTTTGTGTCAATATCTCTAACGCATCAAAATCGTAATCCGGTGCAATAATCACTTCAAAAAACAACTTATTTATCTCAACAGCTGTTTCCTTATCTACCACTGCATTGGTTACTAAAACACCACCAAAAGCAGATAGTGGATCTCCTGCCAAAGCATCTATCCAAGCCTCTTTTAGTGTCATTCGAGATGCCAATCCACACGCATTGTTGTGTTTCAAAATGGCAAATGTAATATCATCAAAATCATCAATTAAGTTAATCGCCGCATCAATATCCAACAAATTGTTGTAAGAAATCTCTTTTCCGTGTACTTGTTCAAAAATTTCATCAAAGTTTCCATAGAAAGAGCCTTTTTGATGTGGATTTTCCCCATATCTCAATGATTTCACATTGTTAGCAGACAAACGAAAAGCACTATCTTCATCTCTATCGAAGAAACGGAAAATATGTGTATCATAATTAGAAGATACAGCAAAAGCCTCTTTAGCAAACCAATGTCGCTCTTCCAATGTGGTTTCACAACCGTTCTCTTTTATCGTTTCTAATAGTGGTTCATATTGCTCTTTTGAGGCTACAATAACCACATCTTTGTAGTTTTTGGCAGCAGCACGAATTAAAGAGATGCCTCCTATGTCTATTTTTTCAATAATATCTTGCTCACTCGCACCCGATGCAACCGTTTCTTCAAACGGATACAAATCAACAATGACCAAATCAACTTCAGGTATTTGGTAATCGTCCAGTTGCTTTACGTCTTCCTCATTTTCTCTTCTGGCAAGAATACCACCAAAGATTTTGGGGTGCAATGTTTTCACTCGACCACCCAAGATAGAAGGATAACTTGTAAGTCCTTCTACAGATTGACACGGTATATCCAAGGATTCAATATAAGATTTTGTTCCTCCTGTAGAAATCAGTTTCACTCCGTTTGAATGAAGTGTTTTTACTATTTCATCTAAATTATCTTTGTGATATACAGAGATTAAAGCACTTTTTATTTTCTTTTTGGACATATTTTATAGATTATTTTGAGCAACGAGATGCAAAGTTACTCAAAAAGGTTGATAATTCATTTCATCTAACCACTAAAAAGTGTTAAAACAGAGAACGATACAACCTCGAATTACTAAATATTTTTAACTTCTTTTGAAACCGATAATTTCTCTCACATCTTTCACTGTTTTTAATGCACTTTCTCTCGCCTTTTCTCTTCCTTGCATTGCAACATCATTTAGATACTTTTCATCTGCCAAAATCGTTTCTATTTTTTCTCTAAATGGATTTACGAAAGTTATCATATCTTCTGCCAACTGCTTTTTCATATCTCCGTAACGAATAGAACAATCGTTATATTTTTCTTCAAAAAAAGCAACAATTTCAGGAGTAGAAACCACATTCATTAATTGGAATAGATTTTTTATCGGTTCTGCCATCGGTTGATTCGGCTCTGTTGGTCCTGAATCAGTTACTGCTCTCATCACTTTTTTACGAATTGATTTTTCATCATCATTTAGATAGATAGCATTTCCTTCTCCTTCCGATTTTCCCATTTTTCCGGTACCGTTCAGTCCCGGTATTTTCACCAAGTCTTCTCCAAAATTAAACGCTTTCGGCTCTTTGAAATAATCCGTTTTGTACATTCTGTTAAAACGATTAGCAAACGTCCTTGTCATCTCCAAGTGCTGTTGTTGGTCTTTCCCAACAGGAACAAAATCAGCGTTATGTATCAAAATATCTGCCGCCATCAGCGTTGGATAAGTAAGTAATCCTGCATTTACATTTTGTGGATTAGAACGTATTTTATCCTTAAAAGAAGTACAACGTTCCAATTCTCCCAAGTAGGCATTCATATTTAAGTAAAGATACAATTCCGAAACTTCGGGAACATCACTCTGTATATATATGGTTGCTTTTTCAGGGTCTAATCCTGCGGCAAGATATTGTGCTAATACGCTTTTTACGTTACCTTGAATATTTTCGGGAGTTGGATGCGTTGTTAATGAGTGTAAATCAGCGATAAAGAAGTAACAGTTATACTCATTTTGCATTTTAACAAAATTCTTTAACGCCCCAAAATAATTACCTAAATGTAAATCTCCTGTTGGTCTAATTCCACTTAATACTGTTTTCATTATTTTATGCTCTTTATTTATTAATCTCAATAGGAATAATACGTTTTATTCTCTGGTCAAGTGAAGTAAGAGTTTCTGTTGTAGCCACTCCGTTTATAGCCTGTATTTTTCCATTTAATAATTGCATCAAATGTTCATCATCTCTTGAATACATTTTTATTAAAATAGTATAGCCACCAAGCGTATAATGAGATTCTACTACTTCAGGAATTTGTTCTAATTCTGCCACCACATCTTGATACATCGACGCACGTTCAAGCGTAATACCAATGTAAACACACAATTGAAAACCCAAAGATTTGGGATTTACACCATAACCGGAACCTGTTATAACGCCCATTTCAACAAGGCGTTGTACTCGTTGATGTATTGCCGCTCTTGAAACACCACACTCCTCTGCTACCTCTTTAAAAGGTTTACGTGCATTCTGAGATATTATTTTTAATATCTTTCTATCAAGATTATCTATATTTTTATCCATAGTATTAAAACCATTTATTTAATAATTATCCTTTTTCTTAAAAAAGAATACAAAAGTACATTTTTTTATACATATTTCACCCATAACAAAAAGAAAAATAACAAAAAGATAGAAAAAAGTTCATTCGTTCATAAAATCCATAAAGTTGAAAATTCTAAAATAGAAGGCTATCAAGAACCAAAGATAAGATATAGAAGTATTGCTGTTCTTAACTAACAAAAAGAAATACTACAACTTGACACTTTGTACACTTTATAAACTTTCGAAATATAAATTACTTTACAGACTCAAAAAAATATTGTACTTTTGCACCAAATTTTAAAGAACATTACTCGTACTTTACAAGTTAACGAGATAAAAAATAGAAGATGGCTAGAAAAATAACCCCTCACTTTGTTTTTGAGACAAGCTGGGAAGTCTGTAATATGGTAGGAGGAATTTACACAGTACTATCCACCCGAGCAAGAGAATTAAGTAAAACCCTAAAAGACAATCTTATATTTATAGGACCTGATGTTTGGAAAAAACACGATTCTCCCTATTTTGAGGAAGACAAAACACTATTTTCAGAATGGGTAAAACATATTCATCACACAACAGAACTAACCGTCAAAGTAGGACGTTGGAAAATTCCGGGAAATCCAATAGCCATTCTTGTCAATTTCGATGCACTTTATGAGAAGAAAAATGAGATTTACGGTCAAATGTGGGAACACCACGGAGTAGATTCAATGCACGCTTACGGAGATTACGACGAATCGTCTATGTTTGGATATGCATCGGGAATGGTTATTGAGAGCTATTATCAATACCATAAATTGAAGAAAAGAGATAATGTGGTTGCTCACTTCAATGAGTGGATGACTACTTTCGGAGCTTTCTATACTATGGACAAAGTACCTGAAATTGCAACTATATTCACGACTCACGCTACTTCGATAGGACGTTCCATAGCCGGAAACAACAAGCCTTTATACAACCATATGGCAAACTATAATGGAGACCAAATGGCTTTTGAACTGAATATGGAAGCCAAACATTCAACAGAAAAGAATGCGGCTCATCAGGTGGATTGTTTTACAACTGTAAGTAATATTACAGGAATAGAGTGCGAAGCACTGCTTGATAAGCAACCCGAGATTATTACTCCCAATGGATTTGAAGATGATTTTGTTCCCAAAGGAACACAACTTATTAAGAAACAGAAAAAAGCAAAAGAGAAACTAATAGAGGTTGCGGAAGCACTTTTAGGCTATGAATTGAGCAAAGATGTCTTTTTGGTAGGAACAGCCGGAAGATATGAGTATAAAAACAAAGGTTTAGATGTGCTGATAGAATCACTCAAAAAACTATCTGACAACAAAGAAACCTCAAAAGAAGTGGTTGCTTTCATTATGACACCGGCACATAGTAAAGGAGCCAGAAAAAAGTTAGCCGAAAAAATAGAAAATAAAAACAGCGAAATAGAATTTTGGAATCATCACACAACACACGAACTATACAACTATGAAAGCGACAATATTATGTCTGCTTTGCGTTGGTTCCAAATCAACAACCACCAAGAGGACAAAGTGAAAATAATCTTTGTGCCCACCTACCTCAATGGGAACGACGGAATTTTCAATCTTTCTTATTGGGATTTATTAATTGGATTGGATTTAACAGCTTTTCCATCTTACTATGAGCCTTGGGGCTACACTCCACTTGAAAGTGTTGCTTTTTCAGTTCCGACCATCACTACCAATCTTTCAGGATTTGGACAATGGACAGAAGAATTAAGTGAAAAAGATAGAAAAGGTGGTGTAGAAGTTGTTCCTCGTTCAGATGACAACTACAATGAGGTAACCACAACAATAGCCAAAACCATTCTTTCTTATACCAAGAAAAATAAAAAAGAGATGACAGCGTGTAGAAAGAACGCAAAAGACATTTCTAAAAAAGCACTTTGGAATAACTTTATTAAGCATTATTACGAAGCATATCATATTGCATTAAAGAATCGAAATCAAAGAATAAAATAGATAAGGCTTAGATACAAACGTTTTCATAAAGGAAAAGGTAAATAGTTTTTTGATACAAAAAAAGAACGAAATATATTATTACCTTTGCATCGTTAAAAATTATCACACTTTTAAGAAAGTGATATATAAACAATAAGAAAAACAGATAAATACATAAATACTAAATTTTAAAATGAAACTAAAAGTAAGTAAAGTAAATGACGCTTTTTGGCGTGAAATGACTGTTAAATCCAACCTTCCGGAAAGTTTGAAAAAATTGGACGAGTTGGCAAATAACATTTGGTGGTCTTGGAATAGTAAATGTAAAAAACTTTTTAGAGAAATAGACAAAGAGGCATGGATTGAAGCAAAATCAAATCCTGTTGCTCTATTAAATATATTAAGCTACGACAAATTAGTAGCACTTGGTAAAGATAAAAAATTTATAAAAAAACTGAATGAGGTATATGACGATTTCACAACTTATATAAATGAGCCTGTGAATGCGAAAAGACCGTCCATAGCCTATTTCAGTATGGAATACGGACTCAACCACGTATTGAAAATCTATTCAGGTGGTTTGGGAGTTCTTGCAGGTGATTACCTAAAAGAAGCAAGTGATAGCAACGTTGATATGACGGCTGTTGGTTTCTTGTATCGTTACGGATATTTCAAACAAAGTTTGGCAATGGACGGACAACAAGTTTCTGTTTATGAGCCACAAAACTTCAACACATTACCTTTGGAACAGATAATGGACGAGAACAACAATCCTGTTGTATTGGCAGTTCCTTATCCGGGTAGAGTTGTTTATGCAAATCTTTGGAAAGTTTCCGTTGGACGTATATCATTAATTTTATTGGATACAGACCTTGATTCAAACAGTGAGTTTGACCGTCCAATTACACATCAACTTTATGGTGGAGATTGGGAACATCGTCTTAAACAAGAAATTATGTTAGGTATTGGTGGTATTTTAGCACTTCGTAAATTAGGAATATATAAAGATGTTTACCACTGTAACGAAGGACACGCTGCTCTTATCAATATTCAACGTTTAGTAGAATATATTTCACAAGACCATTTAACTTTTAATCAAGCATTGGAAGTGGTTCGTGCAAGTTCTCTTTATACCGTTCACACCCCAGTTCCGGCAGGACACGATAGCTTTGATGAGGAGTTGTTCGGTAAATATATGAGTGAATATGCTGACAAACTACAAATCACTTGGAATGAGTTAATTGATATGGGACGTACCAATCCGGGTACTAACGAGAAGTTCAATATGAGTGTCTTTGCTTGTAACACTTCACAAGAAGTAAATGGAGTAAGTAAATTACACGGAGACGTATCTAAGGAGATGTTTAGTGATATCTGGAAAGGATATTTCCCTGAAGAATCTCATGTTCATTATGTTACAAATGGTGTACATATGCCAACTTGGACATCGTCTAAATGGAAAGCACTTTACGAAAAGAATTTTGACAAAAACTTCTATAACGACCAATCTAACGAAGATATTTGGAGTAAAATTCAAGAAATACCTAATAATGAGATTTGGAAATTAAGAACAACCTTAAAACACCAACTCATTGATTATATTCGCATTAAATTCCGCAACAAATGGTTGGAAAATCATGGAGACCCATCAAGAATTGTTTCTATCTTGGAGTCTATTAATCCTGATGCTTTAATCATTGGTTTTGGAAGACGTTTTGCTACTTACAAACGTGCTCACTTACTATTTACCGATTTAGAACGATTAGAACGATTAGTAAATGACAAAGAGCGTCCTGTTCAATTTATCTACACAGGGAAAGCCCACCCTGCTGATGGTGGTGGTCAAGGACTTATCAAACGCATTGTTGAGATTTCAAGAATGCCACAATTTATAGGTAAAGTTATTTTCTTGGAAGACTATGATATGCGTTTGGCTAAACGCTTAATATCAGGTGTTGATATTTGGTTAAACACTCCTACTCGTCCACAAGAGGCATCAGGAACATCGGGTGAAAAAGCGTTGATGAATGGTGTCTTGAACTTATCGGTTCTTGACGGTTGGTGGTACGAAGGTTATAGAGAAAAAGCAGGTTGGGCAATTACGGAAAAAAGAACGTATGAAGACCAAGCTCATCAAGATGAATTAGATGCAGTTACACTTTATAACCTATTGGAAAATGAAATTTTACCATTGTATCATAACAAAGGTAAAAAAGGATATTCAGAAGAATGGGTTCAATATATTAAAAACTCTATCTCTCAAATTGCTCCTCATTATACAACTAAACGTATGATGGACGATTATTTTGATAGATTCTACAACAAACAAGCAAAAAGAGTAAAACTACTTTCTGAAAACAATTTCGAAAAAGCAAAAGAAATTACCAATTGGAAAGAGAAAATTGCTTACAGTTGGGATAATATAGATGTTGTTTCAATTGATATGCCTGACAATTTACTTCAATCGCCCGAAGTAGGACAAAATTACAATATTGACATTGTGATTGACATTAAAAATAGTCCCGAAAAAGGAATTGGTATTGAACTTGTTACACTTACTGACAACAATAAATTTGTTAGCACAGAAGAATTTACATTAGTAAAAACAGAAGGTTCTAAACTCTTCTTTAATATCAACTTTGATTTTCATATTGCAGGAGCATTCAAATATGGTTTCCGTATGTTCCCTAAAAATGAATTACTTCCACATCGTGAAGACTTTAGTTATGTACGTTGGTTATAATAGTTGATAGATAAAACAATTTAAGAAGAAGCTGTCCAGAAGGGCAGCTTCTTTTTATATCAACCCATTCGGTATTTTTCTTTTCAAGTGAAAATGAGAAAAATATCCATATATTTAGATATTGAAATAAAAATAATTCTTTTAAGATTGTGGAAAATCAAGGTTTTACCTATCTTTGCATAATAGTTTAAGTTAGATTAAAAAAGAGTAAAACCTAGCCAAAATGCAATCTGTATCAACCGAAAACTTTATCAAAGCAATATATCAACTTTCTCTTCATAGTTCTGAACGGGTAAAAACGAGTGAGCTTTCAAACAAACTGAATATCTCAAATGCTGCTATTAGCGATATGGCAAGAAAGCTGTTTGACAGAAAGCTGATTAATTACGAGAAGTACAATGGAATTATTTTAACCAAAGAGGGAGAAAAAGTGGCATTGAATGTCTTGAGAAAGCATCGACTTTGGGAAACATTTTTGCACAATGTCCTAAAACTATCCAAACACGAAATCCATCAGGAAGCAGAAGTTTTGGAACACGTTACATCTGATTTTCTGGCAGATAAATTAGATGACTTTTTGGGAAGACCCGAAAAAGACCCACACGGTGCACCGATTCCGGATAGTGAGGGAAATATTGTATATGATGAAAATATCATCGCACTTAGCCAAGCATTAACGGATGAGAAATATAGAATTGTAAGATTATCGGCTACCGACTCTGATTTTTACGAGTTTTGTCAAGACAATCAAATAGAGATAGGAACGGAATTGAAAATCTTAAAACAGTATGTAAAAAGTGAAATGACGACCATAGAAATCAAAAAATCAAAATTAATGCTTCATTATACGATTGCTAAAAAAATATTTATAACAAATGTCTAATATATTTCTAATTACGATACCTCAACCACTCTTCCTTTTACTAATAGGGATTATTGTAGTGCTATTTATCGGTTGGATATTCCTACCCGAAAAAGGTTTGCTTGCTTTAATAGAAAAGTATCAACAAGCCAATGAGAAAACCGACTTGGAACACACATTGAAATATCTTTACGATTGTGAGTATAAAAACATAGTTTGTAAAGAAAAAAAGTTGCAAGAAAAATTAGACCTCTCGGACGAAAAATTCAAAGAACTAATTGAAAAATTGGTTCATTTGGACTTATTGACCGAAGAAAACGGTATGTTAAAATTAACTGACAGAGGACGTTCCTATTCTTTGAGAATTATACGTATTCATCGTATTTGGGAACAATATTTGGCAGACACGACAGGGGTTGAGCCGAACGAGTGGCATTACGAAGCAGACAAAGCAGAGCATAAAATTAGCGTAGAAGAGGCAAATGAAATTGCTTCCAAATTGGGAAACCCCGTTTTTGACCCACACGGTGACCCCATTCCCACCAAAAAAGGAGAGATGCCACAATCTATTGGGAAACCATTGAATAGTTTTGAGGAAGGTGATATTTTAACCATTACGCACATCGAAGATGAGCCGGAAGATATTTACGAACAACTTCTACTCGAAGGCTTATATCCGGGAATGAAAATTCATCTAACAGATAAAACGGAAAATCGGATTGTATTTGTAGCAGATGGAAATGAAGTGATATTAACACCCCATTTTGCATCACAAATCACAACAGAAAAATTGACGGAAAAGATTGATGTTCTTGAAAAAGATGTAAAAACATTATCAACCTTAAAAGTGGGAGAAAGTGCGAAAATTGTGGGAATATCCAATCTTTGTAAAGGACAGCAACGACGCAGGTTAATGGATTTAGGATTTATTGCAGGAAGCAAAATAACACCTGTATTCCAAAGTGCTTCGGGCGATCCTATTGGGTACAATATTCTTGGTACAACCATCGGATTAAGAAATCAACAAGCAGAACAAATTTTTATCAAACAAGACAATGAGTAGTAAAAAAGATATTTCCAATTTGTGTCAAACTTGTCCGGCAAACCAAAAATCAAACCTACAAAGATTGGGTGTTGATATGGAAAAAGCCGACTATGTGGTGGCATTGGCAGGAAATCCCAATACAGGAAAAAGTACCGTATTTAATAATCTAACAGGATTGCATCAGCATACGGGAAACTGGCCGGGCAAAACGGTTACACGTGCCGAAGGAGCTTTTATTTACAATGAAAAGAAATACAAAATTGTGGATTTACCCGGCACTTACTCTTTACTTTCCACCAGTACGGACGAAGAAATTGCACGAAATTTTATCCTCTTTGCCAAACCACACGTTACGGTTATCGTGGTAGATGCTACCCGTTTGGAACGAAACTTAAATTTGGTGTTACAAATTCTTGAAATTACCGACAAAGCTGTTTTGTGTGTTAATTTAATAGACGAGGCGGAGCGAAACAATCTTGAAGTAGATGCAAGAACGCTTTCTAAAAAGTTAGGAATTCCTGTTGTACTTGCAGCAGCAAGAAGCAAAAGAGGAATGAGTGAACTTCTGAAAGCAATAGAACAAGTGGTAAAAGGCGATTTTCAATGCAAACCGTACCGAATTGCCTCTCGTCCACCCAAATTACAAAATGCCATTACCGTTTTGAAGAAAAAGTTGGAAAAGGAGTTCCCGAATGTCGCTAACTTGGATTGGATAGCCATTCGTCTTTTAGAAGGCGACCAAAGTATTATTGATGCAGTAAAATCGGGACAGATAGCTGAACTTTAATCGTCCATTTTTTGAAATTTAATAGAAGAGAAAAATGCAAGAAGAAACGAAAAAGAACAAAGAAAATATTATCTCGTTAGCCAATCAGTTAAGGTGGGATTTGGGATTAAACTTACACGACCAACTGATAGAATCAACCTACAAAGAGGCAGGAGAAATAGCGAGAAAATCCGTTACACAGAAAGGGGATAAAATCGCCTATTCACAAGACATTAAAATAGACAAAATCGTAACGAGCAGAGTGTGGGGATTTCCGATAATGTTTCTATTATTGGCTATTGTTTTCTGGCTTACAATTATCGGTTCTAACTATCCGTCCTCGTTTTTGGCATCTATTTTGGTGGATACTGCACACCCTTGGTTAAAATCATTAAGCGTTTCGGCAGGTTTTCCAAGTTGGCTTTCGGGTGTCTTAATTGACGGTGCTTATCTCTCTATGGCGTGGGTTATTGCCGTAATGTTACCCCCTATGGCGATATTTTTCCCTCTTTTCACGCTATTAGAAGATTTGGGATATTTGCCACGCATCGCTTTTAATTTGGATAATATGTACCGGAAAGTGGGTGCTCACGGCAAACAAGCCTTAACGATGAGTATGGGATTTGGTTGCAATGCAGCAGGAGTAGTTGCTGCTCGTGTTATCGACAGTCCTCGTGAAAGGATTATTTCGATTATTACCAATAATTTTTCGCTTTGTAACGGTCGTTGGCCTACGCAAATATTGATTGCTTCCATATTTATAGGTGCTGTTGTACCATCTCATCTGGCAAGTTTTGCTTCAGCAGGAGCTGTTATATTTATCGCTTTATTGGGCATTGGATTGAGTTTTGTGGTTTCGTGGATGTTGAGTAAGTCAGTCTTAAAAGGTGAAGCATCGTCTTTTAGCCTTGAACTTCCACCCTATCGTCCACCACAGCTACTACAAACGCTTTATACTTCGCTGATTGACAGAACAATATTTGTTCTTTGGCGTGCCATTGTTTTTGCCATTCCTGCCGGTGTTTTAATATGGGTGGTTGCTAATGTACATATTGGAGATGCAAGTCTTGCCGAACATTTTATCAACTGGAGTAATCCTTTTGCACTTTTATTTGGATTAAATGGTGTGATATTGTTGGCCTATATTATTGCTATTCCTGCTAATGAGATTGTCATTCCTACTATTCTAATGCTAACGGTTTTAAGTACAGGAATTGATGGAGGTGCAGGAGCAGGAGTAATGTTTGAATTGGATTCCACCGCAGATACAGCATCAATTCTATTAAGTGGAGGTTGGACAGTGCTCACAGGAATTAACGTAATGCTCTTTTCACTATTGCATAATCCGTGTTCTACCACCATTTACACCATTTACAAAGAAACGAATAGTTGGAAATGGACACTGCTTTCCACTTTTATCCCTTTGGTAATGGGATTTGCAGTAACCTTTTTCGTTGCACAAATTTGGTATCTGATTTTTTAGTTATAGAAGATAGAAGGTCATTCTTATTTGCCTAGTCAAATCAAGAAATTAGATAAAAGTAATCCGTTATGCAATTATGTATAACGGATTACTTTTATTTTAGTGAAAATTAAATCCTAATGTACCAATACTTTAAGTACTGACTCTTTTATTCTAACAAGATAGATACCTTTTGATAGATTGTTGTTTCTAACCTGTTGTCCATTAATGTTATAAATGGTAATCGGTTGTGTACTGTTTTCTACAACAATTTTTCCATTATTTACATAAACTTTGTATTGCATATCGTTGGGAACATTGTAAACATCAGAACTTGTATTGCTATCAAAATACCACATTATATTTTTGCTTAAATGACTACTTCTACCCAGATTTCCATTCTCTAATAAGCTTAAAGAAGAAGAGGACGAACTTCTGATAGAACTTATTTTACATCCTACCACACCACCTGATGTAATCAGGTATAGATATACCTTAGTTGGTTTGTCAGATAGTTTCGGTGTAGTGCCTTTTAAGTATAAATATTTACCTTCTTTATTGACAATATAACAATAATTGTAACTCGTGTTATAATCTATTAACTTCCACATTTTATCCGTAGTTTCTGAGACAGAAAGCTCGTCACCTGAATAATCCAGTCCTTTGTTCAACTCTTTCATAGAAGTTATCTTATAATATTTCTCTTTTTGTTCCGTACTGATTTCTATTAGATTAGTAGGAATAAACTGCCATAGTGAAGCAGCATCTTCATTCGTATAATTCATCAATTGAAGTCCTGTGGATAAATGTGCAACAGTAATTAACTCTCCCTCTTGATAAATAACAAATCGGTAACCAAATGAGCCACCTTGTGTAACCGCTTCAAGTGTCCAACCGTAAGGTGTGTTACTACCTTGCAGGTATGGACTTAAATAAAGTCCATTTTCATTAACAATTCCTATTTTATCTCCTACTTCAACTAATTTAAATTTTTGATTTTTAAATAAAGGATATTTAACTCCGGAGGCTATTTCATTGACTTTTGATATTCTTAATGTCGCATAAGCTCTTGGGGCTTCGTTATCCATATTTTTAACATAATACCAGTACTCTTTTCCATTTTTACTGATTTTTGGAGCATAAGCCTCTATAACTTGATTAGGAACAACTTCTATTTTTGTCCCATCATATTGTATTGCATAAACTTTAGTTTGTTCATCAATATCACCCGGTATGGATATTTCGTTTGATTGGTGTTGGATTGCTACCAGTTTATCTCCTTGCCAAACTTCATAAACAATAACATTTTTCCAATTTTCAGTTGTGATTTGACTACCTATACGTACTGCTGTTCCTACTACAATTTTGGATTGGTTTTTATATATTTCCCAATTCGCATCCGTGATATATTGCAATTTATAAGGTAACTTAGGATAATTTTTATTTTTAATATACCGTTTTGCATTCTTTGACATTCCAGACGTTATTCTTAACCGTGCCGACTGATAATCGTCCACAAGTTTATTGACTGGTTTCAACAATCCCCACGCCTCAAAGAATTCTGTTAAATCATATTTTGCTACATCAGAAACAATTTTTACAAAATTTATCTGATATTGTCCGTGATTACTTCCCATAGTCCTTGTCCTACATTCCTCATAAACCTGTGCATAAAAACCATCTCTTTCAAGCACATTGCCAAACATCAACTGCAACTGCCATAGAGGTACTAATTTCCACCACAACTGCTCCTCACCGGGTGCTTTAACATCACAATGAGCTTTTTCTGCAACTATAATTTCACGAAATCCTGCTGTATATTTATCTTCAGCCATCAAACGGGAAGTATTTCCCCATTTCGTTTGAACATAGAGAGATTGCAGATTATTTGAGACTTCTGTCATTCCAACCCACCTAAAAAGTGGTGTATGTTGATTGGAATGTCCTACTTCGTGAGCAGGTCCCCAAGGTGATTTCCTTAAGTTATTTACTTTAGTTAAACCATCTAATGTATCATATTTATAAGAAGTATGATAAGCATCGGAGTACATAAAATACTTATAGTTTACAACAAAATGTGAACGGTTGTATGGATTTCGATTAGGATATTTGTAATATCCCATAAAGTCTCTTTCTGTAAAAATAAGTTCGTCATAAACTTCTATTAGTTTATCACCATTTGTTCTAGCATTTCTTTTGAAATAACTTGTAGGAAATGATAAATGTGCGTATTCTCCTAAAACATCATAATACTCGTATTTTGTAGCATTCAGAAGTTTCTTCCATTCTGCATTTGCATTTTCATCGGTATATTTTTGTCTGTCATAATATCCGTTTACTCTTGCATAAGCGAAGTGCATTTTAATTTTTGGAGCATTTAAGTGGTCAGGTGTATGATAAAAAACATAAAACAAGCCGTCATTTTCTGCTTTTATTTTATTAACTCCACTTTTTAATGGGAAATATACATTATTATAATATCCATCTTGACCTTCTTCTGCTTTGTAATTTTTTAGAACAAGTGTGATATTCTCTCCTTTTAAATCATCTACAAACAGAATGAATTCGTCTCCCGCACGTGCAAATATCCCTGTGGGATTATCACAAAGACTATATGTTCCAACTCTATTATTGCGAGAAAAATCATCAGGGTGAGGCCACGCTTTGAATTCTGCGACTCTAAATTCTTTTGAATATGTTTTATTAAACAAATCAGTAGCCAATTTTTTGAAATACTCTATATTGATATTGTTGATTTGTTGCTGAGTAACTCCTGCTTTTATTTCTGAACAAGTGGCATCTGTGAAAATTTGAGAATAATCCAATTGAGAACTTTTCTTATAAAATTCCATTTCAGCACAAGAAACCCAATTTCCTTTTCCCGATTTAACAACAAATTTAACAGAAATTACATTCTCTTGTGTTGTTTCAAATTTAATTAAATTACTTCCTGATTTTCCTTTAAAATCTAAATTAAGCTTTGAAGTATAAGTTGTTTCTCCCTGTTTTTTAACAAGCACCTGAAATTTCTTAAAGTTTCCATTTGTTTGTCCATCTGTACGAGTTGAGTAAATAATATAATCCAAGTTCGTAGGAGAGAAATTGTAAGTTAGTGTAACAGGAAAATGTGTACCTGCCCCATATGGTGAATGATACATTGTTGAGTTATCTCCATCATAACTATTTTGTATATTTTGTCCAGGCTGTGATTGAGATGCTGTTGCTGTTTTAATACTTATTTTAATGTCATCCGGAATAGTTGAAACGTCCGGAAGTGTTTGAGCAAAAACACTACTACTAACACAAAATGAGAGGAATAACAGTAATAAAAATCCTTTTTTCATAATACTAAATTTAATCTAATAATGTTAATTAATGGCAAAGGTATGGAAAAAGGATAATAGTTGAAAGTTTATTTAGTTAAAAATCATAAACTTGAGAGGTGGTTTGGTAGAGATTTGTGTTGTTGTGAGTAAACAAAGAATATAGGAATAAAAAGAGGTTGTCTTTTTAGACAACCTCTCTCTTAAATTGATAATGCTGTATTTATTCTACATCAAGTGATTCGTATTTACGTGCACCTAATTCTTGGTCAAGCATATAAAGTCCTTTTGAATCTTGTCCAAAAAGTTCAAATCTATCACATAGAGCCTCTGCATTTTTCTCTTCTTCCGCTTGTTCTTTTACAAACCAATCAAGGAATTTCATCGTACGGAAATCTCTTTGCTTAAATGCCTCATCATAAATTTCATTGATTGAAGCAGTGATAAAACGTTCGTGTTCAAGAGCAACTTTTAACGGTTCTTTGAAATCATTGAAGTTAAAATTTGGCTTTTCGATAGTATCTAAAACTATTTTTTGACCATTATCTCTCAGATATTGAATAATCAAATCTGCATGTTCCAGTTCTTCTTTTGTTTGAATATCAAACCAGTTGGCAAATCCGTCAAGGCTTTGCTCATTGTAATAATTCGCAATATCCAAATAGATATACGAAGCATAAATTTCTTTATTGATTTGCTTATTTAACAAATCGTAAATTTTTGAATCTAACATATTTACTAATTTTTAATTGATGATAACTTCTATTTATAAAACAATTAGTGTTCAGTTTAGTTCTGAAGCAAGTGAAATCTTTAACTAAACTAAATAAAAATGAGTACTTTGATAATGATTTTACGCTCTCTATTCAATAAATATCTATCTTGTAGTATCAAGAAGAAATTGTATTTTTGTACTATTCAAAAATGAGATAACGGAAAATTTATGGCTAAAAATCGTGCAAAAAGAAACAAAACCATTGAGATAAATAAAACAGAAGAAGTATATCTTGAAAAAAAACTTTTCTTTCCACCTCAAAGACCTCTTACAATCAATGAGATTCTAAACAAAACGATTTGTGCTAATTTATATGATGTTATCGACTATTTACCAAAAGAATTTGCTGACTTAATTATTATCGACCCGCCTTACAATCTAACTAAAAACTTTAATGGCTTTGTGTTCAAAGAGTCCAACGAAGAGAGTTATATCGAATATTTAGAATCTTGGCTGTATAAAGTAATTGATTTGCTAAAGCCGAACGGTTCTCTTTATCTATGTGGAGATTGGAAAAATACGGCTGCATTACAATGGGTCTTGAACAAAAAAATGTCAATTATCAACCGTATTACTTGGCAACGAGAAAAAGGCAGAGGAGCAAAGAGTAATTGGAAAAATAGTATGGAAGATATTTGGTTTGCTGTTAAAAACCCGAAAGATTATTACTTCGATGTTGAAAAAGTAATGGTAAAAAAAAGAGTGATAGCCCCTTACAAAGAGAACGGAAAGCCCAAAGATTGGCAAGAGAGTAAAGAGGGGAAATTCCGAATGACGTACCCTTCTAACTTTTGGAATGATATCTCAGTTCCTTTTTGGTCAATGCCTGAAAACACCGAACATCCTACGCAAAAGCCCGAAAAATTAATTGCCAAACTGATTTTGGCAAGTTCTCCGGAGAATGCGATTGTCTTTGACCCCTTTTTAGGCTCAGGTACAACTTCCGTTACTGCAAAGAAACTCAACCGTAACTATGTGGGCATAGAGCAAAATAGAGAGTATTGTCTTTGGACTGAAAAAAGACTGGAAATGGCAAACGACCAAAAAGAGATACAGGGTTACGAAGATGGTATTTTTAAAGAGAGAAATAGTTAATTGAAAATTCACAAATTAGTAGTAAGTAATTAAGGAATAAGAAATTGGCTATTAGCCTTTAGTCTTTGGCAAATTATTAATTGTTAATCACTCATTACTAACCACTTATCATTAAACATACCCGTCACCCTGAACTCGTTTGGCTTCGCCGATTTTCAATTAAGGGTCTATGCTCTTTTTTCACTTTGAGATTCCGAAACAAGTTGGAATAACGGTGTTTCAACATTGTCGTAAAAAAAAAAGCAAAATCCCCACAGATAAAAACTATGAGGACTTAACTTGTTTCTGTCATTTCTAGGTGACTGAGCTTGTCGAAGCCATTATAATTGTTAATTATTAGTTGTTAATTGTTAATCACTTACCACTTATTACTCATCACTAAAAACAAACTCACATTAATTTATAATCCATTTTACGATTTACTAATATTTAAATATACTTTATAATCGTCAAAATCAAGTTCTACTTTTTCTGTCAGTTCTTTTTTCAATACCAAACTTTCAGCCAAAACTTGT